>Ga0163154_10000008_pt1 | contig 264847 bp, 277 predicted proteins | sample OliLakLV19MP9P1_FD_148649 | JGI IMG/M metagenome (GOLD analysis project Ga0163154, IMG submission 148649) | Freshwater microbial mat bacterial communities from Lake Vanda, McMurdo Dry Valleys, Antarctica - Oligotrophic Lake LV.19.MP9.P1 | ecosystem: Environmental > Aquatic > Freshwater > Lake... | reverse complement strand
ATGTGGCGAAGCTCTTGGAGGTGCTGCACGAGCTGGTCGATGCGGGCAACACCGTGGCGGTGATCGAGCACAATCTGGAGGTGATCAAGACCGCCGACTGGGTGATCGACCTCGGCCCCGAGGGCGGCGACGGCGGCGGCCGCATCGTGGCCGCAGGCACGCCCGAGCAGGTGGCGAAGGTGAAGGAGAGCTACACCGGGCAGTTCTTGGCGGACTTGCTCAAGCGTCGCCCGATGAAGCGGCAGGCAGCGGCAGAGTAGAATAATTTTCATTTAATAAATAAGGCAAAAATATGACTATATTTTATGAGGTTGCTTCTTTAGTATGGAGTTATCAATTTTCTCTCGTTCCTGTACTGGTTACATATTTAATTTTTGAAACCCCGGCACTGATTCGACGTCTTACGAAAATTGCATACGTACCACTATATTTCATTTTTTTCCCATCCGGACATTCTGACAGTCTATATGCACAGTATTTTAATGAAGATCATTTCTATCCAGAAGGAGCATCTATGTCTGATGCGCAAAAGATAGCTCTCAGACATAGAATACAAGCGACGGCAATATTCTCTATGATTTTTGCGTGCATATTAGCACCGTGGATTTGCGGTTTTTTTTCGGCGTTTTATTTAACAAAAAGCCAGTTTATTGAGTTTTTAATTTTTTGGATTTTAATGAAGTTTGCGCTTCTGACTTGGGTTCTTATAGAACTCCGTAATGACAGTGAAGTTTCTAGAAAATCATTTGGTTTGATTCTATTATTTTATTTATTTTACTTTATACTGGTCATTCTTGGCCTTACCAAATCGTTTGACTGGACGTACACCAATCTCGACTCCAAAGGGTTTATCGGTTTAATCGGGGCTCTGGTAGAGTATGCCTATCTAGATATTTTCATAAATATAATTGTGGTTAGTGCAGTTACTTGGGGCGTAACGAAGGTATTTACCAATCCATCCAACATACTTGAACCAAGTGAGGTCTATGAAGACGAGACGCATATTAACGCTGACTAGGCGACTTCATCTACAAGGGTCGGTTGACCCTATCCCTATTGCATTCATGCTAACAGAGATGCGCTTTCGGGGGCTCTTGTGGCGGGTTTGCGAAGTAGCGTACGCTTTAATCTCGATATACGTATATGGCCGTGAACCAGCGCTAACTCTCGGAACGAGTCAAGTATCTCTCACATACTGGCGGAAACAATTCGGCAATCAAACCGTGAAATTACTGTTGGCCACGTTTGACGATATCGAAAACTATAAGGTATGTTGCGCTTATTTGCAGTCCAAGAAAAATGCAACCATTGACGAAAAAATAGTTTATTACAATTTACGACCTAGTGTTGTGTATGTAAAAAATTTTTATGCAAATCTTGCGTTTCTATCCCGCGTGCTTGACGATGAGCGGATGGAGTTAAAGCGACGAAATCGTCAAGGTGTTTAGCGACGTCGTGTACCAAAGAGTGGCGCATGAACCTCACCGTCGAAACCGACCGCGAAGATGACGAGCGCTGGATCGCCGAGGCGCCTGAATTGCCGGGCGTGTTGGCCTATGGCGAAACCAAATGCTCTAGCGTTGCGAGTGCTCAAAGAACTGCGTAAACTGACATCATGAACCGCATTACCGTCGATCCCGCGATCTGCAACGGCAAGCCTGTCATCCGAGGCATGAGGATTACCGCGCAGACTGTGCTGGAGTTTCTCAGCGCCGGCGAAACACACGATGAAATTCTCAAGCAATATCCGATGCTTGAAGCGGATGATATCACCGCGTGCCTGGATTTCGCCAGCCGCTTAATGGGCCACAAATACAGCGTTAAAGAAATCGCCTGATGGCGAAGTATCTTATCGACGCCAACCTGCCGCGCTACTTTCACATTTGGTCGGACGATGAGTACGAGTTTGTGTTCGACAAAAATCCGGCATGGATCGACGGCGATGTGTGGAATTACGCAGTTGCGCAAGGTCTAACCATCGTAACGAAGGACGCCGACTTTTCTGATCGTCGCCTATCCACGGAAAGTGGGCCGCGCATCATCCACATTCGAACCGGGAATATGCGAATGCGTGATTTTCATTCGTTTCTATCGGTTATTTGGCCCGAAACCTGCCAGCTAAGTACAAGCTTTCAGCTTGTCTATGTTTATCGCGACCGCATCGAGTGTATTGAGTAATGCTAACCATCCGCTCCATCATCGCCATCGGCCAGCGCGGGCAGCTCGGGCTTAACGGCGTCCTGCCGTGGGAGGGCGACGCGCGCCGCCCGTTCGTCGAGGATGTCGAGCGGTTTTTCGACATCACGCGCGGCCACGTCATCCTGTGCGGGCCGCGCACTTACGCCTCCGTGCCGGATTTCGCGCGCGCCGACCGCGACTGGGTAGAGTTACGCTCGTCCGTGCCGCCCGCGCAGGCGCTCGCGCCATTCGCCGGCCGCATCGTCTATATTGGCGGTGGCCCGGCGGTGTGGGACGTCTACGCGCCGCTCATCCAGCACTGGGACATTACCCGCCTGCCCTATGACGGCCCCGCCGACCGCTGGTTCAACCCCGCCTGGCTGATCGCGGTTTAGCCCAGCGCGGCGATCATGGCCTGCGCGGCGGCGGGCGCGCGCACCTTGGCGCCGCTGATGAAATACACGAACACGTTGCGCCTGGTAGCCTTTCCGGATTTGTCCACGCCCTCCCAGGCGCGCGCTTTAGCGGCCCATGCGGCGATCTCATCCGAAGCATAGCCGGTTTCCACCTCTTCGCGGCTGCGCATGAGCCGGACGTAGGTGAAATCGGCCGTCGCCTCGTCGATGCGCGGATACTCGTCCGAGTCAGCAAACACGATCGCCGCGCCCGCCTCCCGAGCGATCGCAATAAACTCCGGCGCGCGGAAGCTCGGATGCCGCACCTCCAGCGCGTGCCGCAGCCGCATGCCGCCCACCTCGGGCGGCAGCAGAGCCAGGAACGCGGCCACATCTTCCACGTCAAACTTTTTCGTCGGCGGAAACTGCCAGTTGATGGGGCCGAGCTTGGCGCCTAACTCCGCGAGACCGCTGGCCACGAACCGCTCTATGCTTTCACCCGCCTCCGCCAGCTTGCGTTTGGCCGTGGCGTAACGCGGCGCCTTCACCGTGAACACGAAATCGTCCGGCGTCTCGTCCGCCCATTTGCGGAACGTTTCAGGCTTTTGCGTGCGGTAGTATGTGCCGTTGACCTCAATCGAGGTCAAAGCGCGGGAGGCGAACTCCAGTTCGCGCGCGTGCGTCAGCTTTGGCGGAAAAAAGACGCCCCGCCACGGCGCATAAGTCCAGCCGCCGATCCCAACCCTGATCATCAAACCTCCGCTCAAACGTGAGGCGCCGCAGCCCAACGCCAAAATCTTTTGCAAATTTCGTTTAATTTGTTACACTTTTATGGCGAAGCGTACCCGCAACTGAGCCGCCCCGCGCGGGCCAAGGACATTCACTCCGGCCGGCACTGCTTTTCACGCTCGCAACAAGTCATTTACGCTGAACGCGGTGAACACCCGCCGGTTGCACGCGCTAAACAAAGGATAGCCCATGACAGCCAAACTGAACGGTTTGGCGCGCGCCGCCTTGTGCGCGCTGATGTTCGTCGCGCCCGCTTTTGCGCACGATAGCTGGATTTCGCGCGGCGGTTACCGCAGCCCTGTCAACGGCGAGTTGTGCCGCGGGGATAATGACTGCTTCATCGTTCCTGCCGAGAGCGTAAAAGTGAATGGAGGCGGGTACGAGTTGCGGGCGCCTGAAACCGTGCCCTACTCCGACACGCTGCCGAGCGCCGATGGTCAATATTGGCGCTGTCAGAAATCGGATGGCTCACGCCGTTGATTTTTCGCGCCAGCAGTCAGCGCATCGGCAAAAAGCAGCATTACGAGGTGATCGCGACCTTTTTTTAACCGCCGCCGCGTTTTACTTCGTAGCAAAGGACTTTCTGCGGCTAGTTTGGCCTTATAACTCAGTTCAGGCGCGCCTGTAAGCCGGGTCTGCCGTCGTGTTGCCCGCATTACCGACTCCAGTAAGCATTACGGTAGTTATAATGATTATTGTGAAGACTGCCCATATCAGGTAGAGGACTTTGGCAGTTCTTTGAGGTCTTTGCGATACCACTTGTTGGCTTCAACAATTGCCGGGTTCTCGCCATTTTCGTAAATCCAACTATCGACAGCCCATTTCACGCCCGTGGAATTCTCATGCATTGTCGCTGTCCAATGCACCCAATTGGACACGCCGAGCAGAATGTTACCACGCGAAAACGGACGGCCAACCTTATGATGCTTCAGAAGGCCATTTCGCTCCAGAACTAGCAAATAGCTGGTTGTATTGGTCGCTTCATCCACGCAATCCTGCTGCGTCGGGTCGCCAGGGCCGTTAAACTCCATGCCAGGGCGGTCGCCTTTCGTGCCGATTTTGTTACCCACATAACGCTCCATCCAACTGACGGCGTAGGCGATGGCGCGGCGCTCTTCGCCTGGCGTATTTGATTTTGCTACCCTCTTCATCTCTGCGGCGATTAACTTTACTTCCGCAGGTCCAATCACCACAGGCGTCTGCATATTGCAGCCATAGGCGTGGCAGATGGTATAAGTATTGCCCCGCGGCGCGTCCGTTTTAAATTCCTGATAGTGGTATTCTGGCGGGCCTTCGCGCTCGAAAGTGCAAGCGGAGGCGGCAAGGGCGAGAAACGCGAAGGCTGCAAAACGAAAGATGCGGTGCATGCGTGATCCGCCCAGAAATTTGAGTTATGATGTTATATGACGGAGCACGTCCAGTGGAAAGCAACGCATTGAGCTTTCGCGATATTTGGCCTATTGAGTCGCCGTATGGCAACAGACAATCCAGTACACATCATCGGCGGCGGACTTGCTGGCTCTGAAGCGGCATGGCAGGCGGCGGAACGCGGCGCGGCGGTTATCCTGCATGAAATGCGCCCGTATCGCGCAACCGAGGCCCACAAAACGGACGGGCTGGCGGAACTTGTTTGCTCTAACTCCTTCCGTTCGGACGACGCGGAGACAAACGCCGTTGGCCTGCTGCATGAGGAGATGCGGCGCGCTGGCTCGCTGATCCTGGCGGCGGGCGATGCACACAAACTGCCTGCGGGCGGCGCGCTAGCGGTGGATCGCGACGCTTTTTCAGCCGAAGTGACGGCGCGGCTTGAGGCGCATCCGCTCATCAGCATCGAGCGTGGCGAGGTGGCCGGGCTGCCGCCGGAAGACTGGGATATCGTCATCGTAGCCACCGGGCCTCTCACCTCCCCTGCCCTCTCCGCCGCTATTCAGCAACTCACCGGCGAAGCAGAATTGGCGTTTTTCGACGCCATCGCGCCCATCGTTCACCGCGAAAGCGTGAACACGGACGTCGCCTGGCTGCAATCGCGCTACGACAAGCCGGGGCCGGGGGGGACGGGCGCCGACTACCTCAACTGCCCGATGAGCCGCGACGACTATCACGCCTTTATCGACGCGCTGCTGTTGGCCGAGAAAACCGAGTTCAAGAACTGGGAGGGCACGCCCTATTTCGAGGGCTGCCTGCCCATCGAGGTGATGGCGGAGCGCGGGCCGGAAACGCTGCGGTTCGGGCCGATGAAGCCGGTCGGCCTTACCGATCCGCGCGATGGCCGCAGCCCCCATGCGGTCGTGCAACTCCGGCAGGATAACGCGCTTGGCACGCTTTGGAACATGGTCGGCTTCCAGACCAAGCTGAAATATGGGGAGCAGAGCCGCATTTTCCGTATGATCCCGGGGCTGGAGAACGCCGAATTTGCGCGGCTCGGTGGCCTGCACCGCAACACTTTCCTCAACTCGCCGAAGGTGCTGGATGGCGCGCTGCGGCTGAAGGCGCAACCGCGCCTGCGCTTCGCCGGGCAGATCACGGGCGTTGAGGGTTATGTGGAGAGCGCCGCAATTGGCCTCATCGCCGGGCGCTTTGCCGCCGCCGAACGCTTTGGCGAGCCGCTGAAAGCTCCGCCGCTGACGACCGCGCTTGGCGCATTGCTTGCCCACATCACCGGCGGACATCTCAGCGCGGACGACGGCCCGTCGCGCAGCTTCCAGCCAATGAATGTGAATTTTGGCCTATTCCCGCCCATCGTCGCGCAAACGCCGAACGCGAAAGGCAAACTCCGCCCCGTCAAAGGCTTCGACCGCAAACGTGCCCTCTCCGCCCGCGCCCTAGCCGATGTCGCAGCATGGGCTTAACCGCAACGTTCGCCCTCTTACGTCATCACCGGGCTTGACCCGTTGATCCAGTTTGGTCGCAAAGTCTGGGTGGCCGGGTCAAGCCCGACCATAACGGGCAACGCTACTTACCGTCTTCGTCCAGCAACACGTAGAATACTGCATAACGCCATTAGGGAATCAGGGCCCCAGAATTATTCTTGAGCACGCCGTTAATACTAAAGAGTGAGATACGTGCTTTCAAATCGCCCTGAACAGGCGGAACAGTAATTGCTGCGTTCAATACGTTAGCACCCTCACTAACAAGGGTAGCATCTTGCAATGCTCTTATTACATAAAATCGGGCTTTCTTGCCGCCGTTTATATGAACAATTATGTAACCATCAATCGCTTCCACATTAATTTGCGGCAGAGATGTATCTATCTCGTAACGGTAAGGCTGACCACGAGCACTATTGTAAATAGCAAAATGTCCAGCAACTCATTTTGCTCCGTCCGTGGCCACTACATTGCCCGAGCGAAAATGTGCGTTGAATGTCCTTTCGGCTGACGGTCTGCCACCTCGCGCGGTCAAACGAGTGGTGGGAACGCCTAGACGTTTAGCGGTACCGGCATAAGCGGCAGCGTAATTTAAGAGGGCTACAGGGTTTTGCGCGTCGCCCTCAAACCACCCGTGAATTTTATCCATGCCGGAATAATTGTGAATCTCGTGTAAGGCCGAACCAGCACGCTGGTTATCTTCCCAAATCCACACACCCGCACTGGATGCGTTCTCCGACAACCGCCCATCCGAAAGCAGTTTGTTTTTAATCAGCAGCGCCTCCAAAATCCCCGCCTGATTGCGCACGGTCAGACCCGTCGCGCCCCATGGGCGAACGCGGCGACGAGTAAAAGCGCGGCGAGGAGGCCGGGGATAAGGCGGATGTCCGCGCGCGAGCGGGTGAGGACGAACGCGGCGATGAGCGCGGCCAGCCATACGGCGGCGAGCGCGGACATGTAGCGCGGCGGCGTCACGCCGTAATTCTCGAAGCGGATGTAAAGCGCGGCTATGAGCAGCACGACCGGCGCGATGAGCAGGTACGGCCACACGCGCCAGAACGCGCGCATGAACCATCCGGCGTCGCGCGTCGGAAATGCTAAGTAGTGCGGTGATGACTACACAGGCCGAGTAAATCACGCCGATCTGGCCAAGCCGCGCCTCGTTGAAGCCGCCCTGCGCCAGCACTTTCACGCTGTAGGCGAGCAAAATCGCTGCGAACACATAGGTCAGCGGCGCGAAGATGAACTTCACCAGCAGCGCGACGGCGCGGGAGGTGAACTCCATGTCCGCGCCTTTTTTGGCTGGTTCGGCGAAATCGCGTGGGATGAGCGTGAACCATAACAGCGATGGCACGAGCGTGAAAGCGATGACAGCGGCGCGCTGGTAATTAATCCTTTCGATTACGGCGTTGAACAGAACGTCGATCGTTGCAAGCGATCCGCTTACGCCCGCGAAAAATACCAGCCCGCCAAACACGCCGCGAGGAAGCCTACCCAGACCTTGTGGTTGAACTGCCAGACCGCCTCGCCATCCACCCGCGGCGCGAGATATGGCGCAAGCCCGATTGCGAGACCAAGGCCCGCCAGTACGAGCGCCGAATTGAACCACAGCGCCCCCTCGCGCGCCGCGAACTCCGCCTCCATGTAAACCGCCCGCGCGGCGTAGGATAGCGAGACGACTGTTTGCAAGTCCCACAGCCAGAGGAAGAAAATCACGCCCGCAATCTGTAATCCAAGCGCTACGAACCGTCGTCCCGACGCCTCCGCACAAAGGCTTGCCGCCAAACACCAAGCCAGCGACAGCGTCATTGCCGCGTTGACAGGCCAGACAATCGGATCGACCTGGCGGTAGGTCGATTGCGGCAGCCAATAGAGATTGAACAGCGTGAGGGCCACCGCAAGCAACACGGGCAAGGGGAAGCGGAACAGCGTTTCCGTTAGTCCGCCAAAAACGCGTCCAGATCGGTTGGCTGAAATTCGCTGTTGTGTCGGTGCTGGCCATGTTATCCCCATGCGATGAAGCGGCTATCGACCGCAACCCGACTTTTACATGGCTCCGGAATAATGCGCGCGGGCAATGCGCCAAAGCCGTACGGCGGGGTTCAGCTCGGCGATGTCGAGAAGCGGACGATGGCCGGGGCGCGCCAGCGCGTCGAGATACGGCTCCACCAGCGCGAGGGGCAAAAACACGGGGCAGGTCTCAAGCGGCAGCTTCGCCGCCTCTTTACGGAACGTCGCCAGATGCTGACGCACTTCGGCGCGCAAATACGTCAGCGCGCGGTCGAGTTGGGGCGGCGCCTCGCCGTGCAGCAGTGCGTGCGGGTCGACGTTGTGGGCGGCGAAATACGAGGGTGGCAGAAACAGCAGCCCGCGCGCGGCATGGTAGGGCAGCGCGCGCATAAGGCCGGTCATCCCATAGGCCATGGCGGCGGCTTCGCATGCCCTCTTCACATCCTCGCGCGCGCCCGCGATCCAGCACCCCAACCGAAAGACGGCGCCTGCGGTGCGGTTCAGATAACCGCGCAACGCGGGCATATCCGCCATGAACTCGCGGCCGAGGTCAAACATGCGCGCGTCGATGAGATCGTTCAGCGGCTCGTCTGGCAAGGCGCAGCCGAGGCGCGTTTGCGCCAGCGCATCAGCGATGGGATGACCAGTTTTTGTGGCGGAGGGAGGGAATTCAAGGGCGTCTCGCCACCATTGCAGGCGCACCTCGCCGAACATGGCCTCGTTCACTTGCTCGGGTATGCGGGACAGCTCGACGTTGAAGGCGTAAAGCGTCATGAGGTGGCCGCGCACAGGCTCTGGCGCGAACAGCGCCGACCAGTAACGGTCGCGGTCGTAGCGCTTCACAAGCTCCCGCGCCACGATGATATCAGCGGCTTCGTCCGTCACCCCGTGCCCCGAATCGTCTCATGAAATGCCGTGAGAGCTATATCGCGATGAAGCTGGCGGCGAAATGGCGTTGTTCGGCGAGGAGGATGTTATACGTGCGGCATGCGGAGCCTGTCGCCATCGGCTCAATCCCCAGCCCTGCGGCCTCGAACGCCTCGCGCACGGCGGCGGAGGGAAAAATTTGGCTTACGCCCGTGCCGAGCAGTAAAAAATCTGCCGGTTCTCCCGCGCGGATCAGCTCGGCGAGCGCGGTGGCCTCGGTTTCGATATCCTGCGAAGCCCACGCATAAACGCCATTGGCAAGGATGAGGATCGATCCCTCATGCCGCGCCGAGCCAATACGAAAACCACCGGCGCCGTAGGACGCGATGGGCGCGCGGTCGCCAATCCGGGTCAAATCTCCGGGCCGCAACATGGATCAGCGCTTGCCGCGCGATTTAGACCGTTTTGACGCAGGCCGTTTCGTCGGCGCGCTCGATGCTGGCGCAGGCTTCACCGGTGGTTTTACAGCGGCGATTCGCGGCGGCGCCGTTTGCGCGAGAGCGGCGGCGGCGAGCGCGCCTGTGTCCGGCAGGCCGGGGATCAGCTCCGGCTCGTCAACCGCAAATGGGCGGGGTGCATGTTCACGGACGGCGCCGGGGCCGCGCCCGGCTACCTGCGTTACACCCCAGTCGCGCTTCACGCCAAGAAGATAGAGCAGCGGCGATGCGACGAACAGCGACGTGTAACAGCTCACCGCTGTGCCCACGAGCAGCGCCAGGATGAAACCGTGAATAACTTCGCCGCCAAATACATACAGAGCAACAAGCGTTATCAGCACCGATCCGGCGGTCATAACGGTCCGCGCCAGCGTCTCGTTGAGCGACAGGTCAATCAACTGATCGAGCGGCATTTTCTTAAATTTTCGCAGATTCTCGCGGATGCGGTCGAACATGACGACCGTGTCGTTCACCGCATAGCCGATGAGCGTCAACAGCGCTGCGACCACCGTCAGGTCGAAGTCGATCTGCAAAATCATCAGGACGCACAAGGTGGCGGCAATGTCATGCGCCAGCGCGGCAAGAGCGGCGACAGAAAACTGCCACTCGAAGCGCAGCCACAAAAACAGGAAAATACCTATGGAGGCTACGATAATGGCGATGATGGAGCCTTGCAGCAGCTCTTCCGACACCGTGCCGCCGACAACCTCGACGCGGCGCACTTCCACGCCCTCCCCCAATGCCGCGCGGATTTTCGCCACCGCCGCCTGTTGCGCCTGTTCGCCGCCCGGCTGCTCTGCAACGCGGATCGCCACATCGTCAACGGCGCCAAAGGTCTGGATTTGCGTTTCGCCTAGACTTAAAGCGCCAACTTTATTCCGAATGTCTGCAACGTCCGCCGCGCCTTTGGTGCGCAGTTCGATCAGCGTGCCGCCGCGAAAGTCGATGCCGAGATTGAGACCCACTGTTGCGAAGAGGCCGATGGTGAGCAGCGCCAGAATGATCGTCTCCGCCACCGCAAGTTTGTAGTGCGAGACGAAGCGGAGTTTTGTCCCCGGCTGGACGATAATGACAGGTTTGAACGGTATGAGCCGCATGGAAATATCTCGGTCGTGTTAAATGGGAACAGTGGTTGGCCGGTTCGTCCGCACCCACTGCACGACCAGATATCGGGTTATCATGGTCGCCGTGAAAAACGAGGCGATAATGCCGATGCCAAGCGTCACGGCAAAGCCGCGCACCGGCCCGGAGCCGAGCCAGAACATGATGAAAGCGACCAGCAGCCCGGTCAGGTTGGTATCGGTGATCGTGCCGACCGCCTTGGTGAACGCGGTGTCGATGGCGTTGATGGGGCTTTTGCCCGACCGCAACTCCTCACGGATGCGCTCGTTAATGAGTACGTTGGCATCTACAGACATGCCCATGGTGAGTACGATGCCCGCGATGCCAGGCAGCGTCAGCGTCGATCCTATGAAAGACATGAAAGCGGTGATGATCGCCAAGTTAACGGTCAGCGCCATAATCGAGAACAGTCCAAACAGACCGTAGGCTATGATAAGAAACGCCGTCACGCCAATGAAACCGATAATGCCTGCGAGCTTTCCTGCTGCGATGGAGTCGGCGCCCAGACTCGGGCCGACCGAACGTTCTTCCGCTACGATAAGACTTGCAGGCAGCGCGCCAGATTTAAGCTGTGTGGAGAGCGCCTTGACCTGATCGACGGTAAAGCGGCCGGAAATCTGCCCGCTACCGCCGAGGATCGGCTCGTTGATGTTGGGCGCGGAAATCACCTTGCCATCCAGCACGATAGCGAACGGACGGCCTACGTTTGCCTGCGTCACCTGCGCAAAACTGCGCGCGCCTTTAGTGTCGAAGCGGAAGGCGACAACGGGTTGTCCGTCGCGAGAGTCAAACGACGCGCTCGCATCGACGAGATTTTCCCCGCCAACGATCACTTCCTCCCGCAGCAGTTCCTTGACGTCCGGGTTATCCTCAGTTGGGAAAAGTTTGGTTCCTTCTGGTGGCCGGGTGCGTGCAGCTTCCTCCGCCGACATTCGCTGATCGACTAGCTGGAACGTGAGACGCGCTGGTTTGCCAATGATCTCTTTCAGTTTTTGCGGATCGTTGAAACCCGGTACCTGAACCAGAATGCGCTCGCGGCCCTGACGCTGAATAACCGGCTCTGTGGTGCCTAAAAAATCGATACGCTTGCGGATAACTTCAATCGAAGCCGCCAGCGCCGCTGTCAAACGTTCCTGAAAGGCAACGTCCGTTGGCCGCAAAACGATTGCGTTGGAGCCCTCCGCAGCTACGTTTAGATCAAGATTAGAGCTGCCGGTGAACAATGAACTGGATATCGGTTGAGCGAGCCTTTTAAGTTTGACGAGGGCTTTATCCAGATCGGCGGGATCGCGCAAAGTCACTTTCACCGCATCGCCCGCAATGCCTAAACTGGTATACGCGATGCGCTCCGGCTTCACTGCGCCTTGCGTTTCACCACGCATTTCGCGACGAGCGTCGCCTTCGATGGTTTTTAGCCATTCCTGCCGCAACTCATTCACGTCCATCTGCATCAGCAAATGGCTGCCGCCCTGGAGATCGAGCCCCAGCGGAATTGTGCGTTGAGGCGACCACCCCGGCAAACTTTCTAACGCCGGTTTCGAGATGAAATTCGGAGCGGTCAGCAGAAAAGATAAAAATGTAACAAGGAAGATCATAACAATCTTCCAGGGCGCGAAATACATCATGGGTTCATAAACTCGATTAAATCGTCAGAGGGCGCTTGTCGCTGTGCGTTCCACCCCGGCGCCTTGCAACAAAGGATACTAAACGTCCTTCTCATCCCCGTCGTCATTGTCGGATTTTTGAGTCGGCTTGTCGGAAGAACTACCCGCGTTCGCAACCGGTGAAGCTATTCCCGGACGGTTAGGCTTTTTAACGATAGATGCGCCCGTTTTACCCCGGCGCTGCGTTGAACTGCGCGACGGCGCGGGCCTTGCCGCAGACTGGCTCACCGCACGCAACGGCTCCGCCTTGTCAGGTTTGCGGGGCTGATCGTCCATATCCGCGTCGATGTCCGCATCCATGACGTCCGCGTCACCCTCGTCCTTTGGTTCGTCTTCCTCGTCGCGACCGCGGCGCGTCGTCTCGCGAACCGGCTCGGTCTTGCTGCGCACATCTGTGATAGTGCCTTTCACGAGCCGGACACGCACGCCCTCGGCGATCTCTACCTGCATCTCGGTGTCGCTGAGAACTTTCACCACCTTGCCGATTACGCCGCCAGCCGTCACTACCGTGTCGCCACGACGAACAGCGGCGATCATGGAGCGATGTTGCTTCATCCGGTTCTGCTGAGGCCGGATGATGAGAAAATACATGATGGCGATAATGACGACGAACGGCAGGAATTGCACAAGCGCACTGCCGCCCGGCACGGCGTCAACCGCTTGCGCGTAGGCTGGGGAGATAAACATCGAACGTTCCTCTTAAGGGAAGCCACCGGACGCGAACACGCGCTACAGTCGGCATATATGGCTTTAATTTCAGCCGAACTATAACGGGACATGCGCGCGATGCAACTGCGATTGTGGCGTAAATGGTTACCGCCGCACGCTCATGCAAGCGCTAATGGCTAAACGCATGCGCGAGACTGTTCAGAGTTGCGCCCATTTGCTATCCATGCGGCGAATATCGCGAAGGACGACCATGACGGACCATCCAAACGCCTCGGTGCTGGAACGCATCGCCAATGCCCTTGAACGCCTCGCGCCACCGCCGCCGCCCGCGCCGGACTTCACCGCCGCCGAGGGTTTCATCTGGATAGCGGAGGCATGCGCGTTTCAGCCAGTGCCGGACATCAGCCGCGTGCCACTAGCGCTGCTGAAAGGCGTCGACCACATGCGTGACGCGCTTGTCGAGAACACGGAGCGGTTCGCACGCGGACTACCCGCCAACAATGCGCTGCTGTGGGGCGCGCGCGGCATGGGCAAATCCTCGCTGGTGAAGGCCGTCCACGCCGCCGTTTCCCAAACCGTCATCCCCGGGCGGAGCGAAGCGCAGACCCAAGAATTCCCGTCGCCAAACTGGATCGCCGGGTCAAGTCCGGTGAGGACGACAAAGGTGAAGGCGGCGCCTGCGTCGCCTGGCAGCTTAAAACTCGTCGAGATTCACCGCGAAGACATCGCCACGCTGCCTGCGTGCCTCGCACACCTGCGCGCGGCGAGCGGCTTTCGCTTCATCCTGCTGTGCGACGACCTCTCGTTCGACGCGGGCGACTCGACGTACAAATCGCTGAAAACCGTGCTCGACGGCGGCATCGAGGGGCGGTCGGAAAACGTGCTGTTTTACGCCACCTCGAACCGCCGCCACCTGCTGCCGCGCGACATGATGGACAACGAACGCTCGACCGCCATCAACCCGGGCGAGGCGGTAGAGGAGAAGGTCTCGCTCTCCGACCGGTTCGGGCTGTGGATCGGCTTCCACAACTGCAGCCAGGCCGGTTATCTGGAGATGGTGCGCGGCTATGCGGCACATTTCGGACTGCAAACGCCGTCCGCGCAGCTAGAGGCCGAAGCGCTCGCCTGGTCGATGGGCCGCGGCGCCCGCTCCGGCCGCGTGGCATGGCAGTTTATCCAGGATGCGGCGGGGCGCGAAGGCGTGCGGGTTGCTTGACGTGAACATAGTTTACGTATATCCATTGTTTACACGGTGGAGAGTATATGCAAACGCAAATTTCAAAATGGGGCAATAGCCTTGCCGTGCGAATTCCGAAGGCTCACGCGGAGCAGCTTGGCCTACTAGATGGAATGACCGTTGAGCTTGAAGCGGCGGGAGACGCAATCACAATTACCAAAACCAAGTATGATCTTGGCGCTATGCTGAATGCAATTACGCCAGAAAACTTGCATGGCGAAACTGGCTGGGGCGCGCCCGTTGGCCGTGAGGAATGGTGAACGCGGGGCCTTACGTCCCGGACTGCGGCGACCTCGTGTGGATCGATTTCGATCCGCAACCCGGTCGCGAGCAAGCCGGACGCCGCCCTGCGCTGGTCATCTCGCCACGCTCGTACAATGAGAAAACCGGGCTTGCCCTGGTGGCGCCAGTCACCAGCCGGATTAAGGGATATCCGTTCGAGTGCGCCATACCGCCGAGGCTGGGCGTTTCGGGCGTTGTGCTAGCAGATCACCTGAAAAGCCTCGACTGGCGCTCCCGACTTGCCGAATTTGCCTGCACGGTCCCGGCGGAGACGGTGGCCGAAGTCCGCGCAAAGCTGGTTCCGCTGCTTGACTGACTAATTGCCTAGCTGCTTCAGCGCGGCCTTCGCACCGTTTTTACCGGCATTCGCTGCTCTTTTTTACCACCTCCGTGCCTCGCTGATTGACTTATCTATGCCTTGCCCGTTTTCGTAGCTCAAGCCGGGCGCATAGGGGTGCGCCCGGCTTGTGTGGCCATGCCTTAAAACACGGACGGGGAGTAGAAAATCAAGGCTCCTTCGCGGCGGTGAAGAACTCTTCCGGGTTGACCGGCTTGGAGGCCTTGCGCAGCTCGAAATGCAGTTGCGGCTTGGACACCGTGCCCGTCGCGCCCGCCTTGGCGACAACCTGGCCGCGCTTGACAATGTCGCAACGCTTGACCAGCACTTCGTCGTTGTGGGCGTAGGCGCTGACAAAGTCGCCGGCGTGACGGATCAGGATCAGGTTGCCGAACCCTGCGATTTCCGTGCCGACGTACGTCACCACGCCATTCTCGGCCGCTTTCACCGGCGTGCCCTTTGGCACCGCATAGTTCACGCCGTCGTTGATGGTGCCGTCATCCTTATTACCGAACTTGGAGATGACGAGACCTTCCACGGGCTGCCGGAAGGTGTCTGAACTGCGCGGCTGCGGGTTTGCGAGCAAGTCTTCGCAATCTGATGCATCTTTCTCCGGCGCTAGCGCCGCGAGCTTTTCCGGCTCTTTCGCAGCTACCTTTTCGCTTTGAGCAGGCGCGCGTTCACCCTGACGTTTGCGATCCGCCTCAGGCACTGGCGATGCCGCCAGCGCTGGCTCACGTCCGCGCTGCCAGACGCCTTCGGGATCCCGCTCACGTGGCGCCCGGTCATACTGGCCGCGTGCTTCAGACTGCTGCGAAGGCGCGCCTTGGTAACGCTCATCGCCTTCGCTTCCAGCGCCTGCGGGGCGATTGGCGGCGTAACGTTCGCGCTGAGGCGCTGGCCGCTCGCCAGACAAGGACGATCTCGGCCCTGCGGCGTCATCGCCCGGGATCATGATGACCTGACCCGGACGTAACGTCGCGCCTGCCGATAGCTTATTGTGATGCGCGAGAGGGGCTGGCCCTACGCCGTAACGTTCGCCAATGATGAAGAGGCTGTCTCCGGATTTCACCGTATAGCAATTCGGGCAACGCTCGTCGCTTTTTGGCGCAAGACTCCCCGCTGGCGCGCGTGATGCACTGTACGCGCCGCCTGCATCGTAGCCCTCGCCGTCATATCCATTGCTTTTGCGGGCGCCGCCTCCATAGCCGCCACCCTGGTAGCCAAACTTGCGCTCATAACCGCCGCTGGGAGATGGGATGATTAAGCTTTGACCAGCGCGCAGGCTTTGGCCAGCAAGACCGTTAGCGCGTTCGAGATCACGCACGGGGACATCGTACCGCAGCGCCAGGCCGTAAAGCGTGTCCCCAGGGGCAACGGTTATTTCCTTGCCGGCGCTGGAGCCGCGATGCGGATAGGCGCCCTCCGCCCGCTCCTCGCGATAGGCTGGCTCCTCTCCGCGGTCGTAAGCGCCGCTCCGGCCACCGTAGCCGCGATTAAGGTTGCTGTAACCGTCAGCGGTTTGAAAGCCGCCGGGCTGTTTGTAGCCGCTGGATGCTGGCGCATCATAAGCGCCGCTGAGCGGCGGCAGCGTTTTGCGCGTTACATCCGCAGGCGAGCCGTGGCCGCGCGAATAGCTCCCGTAGCTTGACGAAGGCGACCCGCCATCATTGTTATAATTGGAATATCCGGCGTCACGCGGCACGGAGCCTGTCGAGGCGTTGGCGTAGCCGCCATCGAAACCGTAGCCGTCGAAACGCGCATTTTGAGAACTGCAACCCGCCAGGCCAACAAGGGCCAGGCTACCGATGAAACTTGCGGCGCGCTTCATGGCGCACGCCTTTACACTTAACGCAACCGAACGCATTTTCCCGCACCCTCTACTCAACTACGGTCATTTATGGGCGCGGACAGTAAACAATTGCTTAAGAACTGGCCGTAAAGGGATAATTTTAACCCTTCCAGTTCACTTTTTGTGAGGGACATGGAAGCGCTGGCCGGGATACTCGTATCTGCGCAGTTAACCGCGAAGACTGAGACGCAGTTTCTTGCATGTCTCATGATGTGTCAGATTCAGATTAAGCGGCGTAACCGAGATCGAGCCATTTTTCACCGCCCACAAATCGGTGCCCTCGTCGAAACGGGCGGCGCGCGCGTTGAAGCCGAGCCAGTAATACGGGTTGCCGCGCGTGTCGAGCCGATCCTCGATGCGGACGAAATCCTGGTCGCGGCGGCCCTGGCTCGTTACCTCCACCCCCTTCACATCGCCTGCGTCGCAGTCGGGGAAATTGACGTTGAGCAGGATGTGCTCGTCCCATTCGGTTGCGAGCAACCGGCGGATGAGGTCGGCGCCAAGCTGCATCGGCGTCCGCCAGCGCGGCTCGTGCGGCACGTCCCAGTTGATGGCAAGGCTGAGCGCGATGGAGCGGACGCCCAGCAGGGTGCCCTCGATGGCGCCCGCGATGGTGCCCGAATAGGTCACGTCGTCCGACAGGTTCGCGCCGCGATTGACGCCAGAGAGCACCAGATCGGGCGCCTTGTCGGCCAGCACCTGCCGCACGGCCATGATGACGCAATCGGTGGGCGTGCCCTTCACCGCAAACACGCGATCCTTCAGGCGGCGCAGGCGCAGCGGCTCCTTCAGCGTGAGCGAATGCGCGGCGCCGGACTGGTCCGTCTCGGGCGCGACCACCCATACGTCGTCGCTGAGTTCGGACGCGATATGCACCAGCGCGTCAAGCCCTGCCGCCTCGATCCCGTCGTCGTTGGTGACCAGAATGCGCATCAGGCGTCGACGTAGACTGACAGTGCGCTGGGTTCAGGAATGGGCAATCCGTCTTCCTTCATGCCCTCGAGATGGAACGCAATCGCTTCCGCAATCAGTTTTTCTGTCTCTTCAACAGTTGCGCCGGTAGCGATGCAACCTGGCAAGTCCGGCACATAAGCAGCATAATTATTTTCGGCACGCTCAATGACAACAGCATAGCACATCAGCGTTTCTCCTCAAGACCAGACTGATTCAATATGCTGTTCAACGTGCCCAGCGGCAAGTCATCAGATAACTTTCCAGAAACAGTTGCCCGTCCAGGCTTAGATGGATGCTTAAATTGCCGGTGGCTACCTCGTGTCGTGACAAGAAACCAGCCATCAGTTTCGAGCAGCTTGATGATATCCCTAACTTTCATGTCGGAGGTGAGATGGCCTCCAGCCCGCCCATGTAGGGGATGAGGGCGGCGGGGATGGACACAGAGCCGTCAGGCTGCTGGTAGTTTTCGAGCACGGCGACGAGGGTGCGCCCGACCGCGAGACCGGAGCCGTTCAGCGTGTGGATGAATTGCGGCTTGCCGTCCGCGTCACGGTAGCGGGCGTTCATCCGCCGGGCCTGGAAGTCGCCGCAGTTCGAGCAGCTTGAGATTTCGCGATAGGCGTCCTGGCCGGGCAGCCAAACCTCGATGTCGTAGGTTTTGCGCGCGGAGAAGCCCATGTCGCCGGTGCAGAGCAGCATGGTGCGGAACGGCAGTTCGAGGCGGCGCAGCACTTCCTCGGCGGAGGCGGTCATGCGTTCGTGCTCGGCCTCGGATTGCTCGGGTGTGGCGATAGAGACGAGTTCGACCTTGGAAAACTGATGCTGTCGGATCATGCCGCGCGTGTCGCGCCCCGCCGCCCCGGCCTCGGCGCGGAAACACGGCGTATGCGCGGTCAGCCGCATCGGTAACTCGGCCTCCGCGAGGATGGATTCCCGCACAAGGTTGGTAAGGGGAACTTCTGCGGTGGGGATGAGCCAATAATGATCTCGATTTCGGAGCTGTTCGAGTATTCCAGCCAACGCCGTGATGGAAGAACTCGCATCAACAGCTTCGGTGATTTCTGCGCCCCGATCCCAAACTTCTACGTCTAGGACTCGAGCCACATTAAACAAATCGTCCTTGAATTTCGGCAGTTGCCCGGTGCCGAACATGGCGTCGTCCTTGACGAGCAGCGGCGGGTTGACCTCGGTATAGCCGCCGAGCTGACCCTCCGCCCGTCCCGTATGCAGGTCGAGCATGAAGGCGCCGAGCGCGCGCTCCAGCCGGGCGAGAGCGCCTTTTAGCACCACGAAGCGCGCGCCCGACATTTTCGCCGCCGCCTCGAAATCCATCAGGCCGAGCGCCTCGCCGATCTCGAAATGCTGCTTTGGCTCGAAGTCGAACTTGCGCGGCTTACCCACCGTGCGCAGCACTACGTTCGCCTTTTCGTCCGCGCCCTGTGGCACGTCATCGGCGGGCAAATTCGGGATATGCGAAAGCGCGTTGCGCAAGTCCTCGTCGAGCCGCTTTTCCTCCGCCTCGCCCGCGCTGAGCGCATCCTTGAGGCTCGCCACCTCGGCTATGAGCTTGTCCGCCAGCGCCGGATCGCCGCCCTTACCCCTCGCCTTGCCGATCTCCTTGGAGGCCGCGTTGCGCCGCGCCTGGACTTCCTGCACCCGCGTGACAGCCGCGCGACGCTCCTCGTCCAGCGCCAGAATCGCCGCCGACTGAGGCTCAAGCCCGCGCCGCGCCAGCCCGGCGTCGAAGCCTTCCGCGTTCTCGCGAATCCATTTCAAGTCGTGCACGGCGGTCTCCTCAAGGCTCTATGCGGCAAGCGCCAGCTATAAAACCATGGGAGAACCGCGTCCAGCGCACATCGCCGGTAATACCCGGATGTTACGCGATGGGCGTGCGGCTGTGCTCGCCTTCGAGGATTTCCTCGGCGATTTTTTCGCAGAACGCGGGGATATCATCGGGCTGGCGGCTGGTGATGACGCCCTCATCGGTCACAACCGCCTCGTCGCGCCATTCCGCGCCCGCGTTGATCACGTCGGTCTTGATGGATTTGTACGAGGTTGCGTTCTTGCCCTTCAGCACGCCCGCCTCGATCAGCAGCCACGGCGCGTGGCAGATGGCGGCGATGGTTTTCCCGTCATTATAAAAATCGCGGACGAAGGCGACGGCGTCCGGGTTGGCGCGCAGGATGTCGGGGTTCATCTGGCCGCCGGGCAGCACCAGCGCATCGTAATCGGTGACGACAGCATCCGACAACACCTTGTCGACAGGCACACTGGCGCCCCAATCCTTGTCATCCCACCCTTTGATCTCGCCCGCCTCAGGCGCGATGACGTGCACGGTCGCGCCCTCCTTGCGCAGCCATGCGAGCGGCTTTTCAAGCTCCGATTGCTCGAAACCGTTGGTCGATAGAATTGCAATTGTTTTGCCGGATAACTGCGCCATGATTTCCTCCAGGTTTGCTCATGGAGAAACGGCGAACGGCCTTAACTGTTCCGCTAATGCAATACTATGCTTCGGCGGCATGCTCGGCCTCTTTTGCGTCGCGTTTTTTCTCGACCATGCGCGCCGAAATGATCGACAGCTCATATAACAGCAGCGTCGGCACGGCGAGGCACGTCTGGCTGATCGGATCGGGCGGCGTCAGCAGCGCGGCGGCGATGAACACAAGCACGATTGCATAGCGCCGCTTGGATCGAAGCCACTCCGAGGTAACAAGCCCGGCCTTCGCCAGCAGCGTCAGCAGCACCGGCAACTGGAAGCAGATTCCAAAACCCAATATCAGCGCCATAATAAAGCTGAGATATTCGCTGACACGAGCCGTAAGTTGGATCCCAACCTGCCCATCGCCAGCGGGTTGCTGCATCGACAGGAAGAATTTCATCGTTAGCGGCGTGATAACGAAATAAACCAGCGCCGCGCCCAAGCTAAACAGCACTGGTGTCGCGATGAGAAACGGCAGAAATGCGCCCTTTTCGTTCTTATAAAGTCCAGGCGCTACAAACATATAAATCTGCGTCGCAATAACCGGAAACGCCAGAAATAGCGCGCCAAAAAGGGCCAGCCGCATCTGGGTGAAAAAGAACTCTTGCGGCGCCGTGTAAATCATCTCGACGGGAACGTTCTCGCCCGCCGCCCACTGATACGGCAACACAAGAATGTTGTAGATATCGCGCGCGAAGAAGAAGCAGATTGCAAAGCAGAGGACGATAGAAATGATTGCCCAGATCAGCCGTTGGCGCAACTCGATCAGGTGATCGAGAAGCGGCGCCTTGCTGTGTTCGAAATTCTCCGCAGTCATTTACGCTTCCAATATCAAGCTGACGCGGTGTGGGCGCGAGGCAATTCTGGCTTCTCTTCTCGGGGCGCGTCAGCGTTAGCCGCCATATTACCAGCGCCTTTCTCAAGCTCTGAACTGGGCAGCTGTGAAGGCTTTTGCTCCAGGCTGGCTTCATAGGCTGAAGGGCTGAGTGGCGTATCGCTTGGCGGAGCAGGCGCGCGCAATGTCTCGTTGATGCTGTTACGTATCTGGGTCGCCGGATTCATGTCGCTTACCGCTCGGATGTCGCGCTGGATATCTTCAAAGCCGCTATCCCGTACCGAGTCCTCGAACTGACGGCGAAAATCGTCGGCGGAGCGCCTGAATTTATTCAGCGTTTTACCCAGACCGCGCAGCACGCCAGGCAGCTCTTTCGGGCCGATAACTACAATAGCCACCACGGCAATCAGCAGTAGTTCCGACCAGCCAATTTCAAACATGGCTTAAGGTTTCCACAGCGAATGCGTCGCGCGCACGAGCACAAGCATCAACCAGCCTTTGTTTCCGTGCCGGTATGCACGGTGGACGCAGGTTTGCCCTGAGCGCTGTTTTCCAGCGATTTGGCAATATCCGCGCGCACCTCTTCCTCGTCCGATAGTCCTTTTTTAAAGCTTTTGATGCCCTTTGCGACATCGCCCATCAGATCGGAGATTTTCCCACGCCCGAACAGCAGGACAATCAATCCGACTACGATCAGCATCTGGAACCAGCTTGGGGCCAGATACATCAGTTGCATATTTGTTTCACTCATATCCAAAATCCTCATTTGCCTGCTGTGAACATAAGCAGAAAGGTCGCCTGACGCAACTACGGAAGGCATAGCGCGAGGTCATTTCGTTAAGCATCAAGCCTGCGAGCGCCGCCAGCGTCGAACACGAGCGCGGTTTCTGGGGCAATCGTCAATCCAATCTCTTCACCAGGATCAATCCCGTTGCTCCCGCGGCGCACGTTTAAAGGCGCATCCAGCCCTTCCACGGCAATTTCAAACAGGATGTCGTTTCCTAAAAAACGCCGCGCTATGACCCTGCCTGGCACACCCTGTCCTGACGCCGTCATCACTATATCGTTTGGGCGCAAACAAAGTTGCGCATGACCATCCTCTACGCCTGGCGCGGGAAACGCGCCGAGCGGCGAAATCGCGATGCCGCGAAGCGCTTCACAAGGAACCACGTTCACGTGCGAAAACGCCTGCGCGACATAAAGGTCGGCGGGCCGGTTATAAAGATCTTTGGCTTTGCCATCCTGCACCAGCCGGCCGCCGCGCATGACAGCAATCCGGTCGCTAAGGCGCATTGCCTCCTCCGCGTCGTGGGTAACGATAATGGCCGTCGCCCGGGCCTCGCGCAGCACGGACATTGCATCCTCCCGTACAGTCTGGCGCAGTTGACCGTCCAAACCGGAGAACGGCTCGTCCATGAGCAGAACCGATGGACGCGGCGCAATCGCTCTCGCCAAAGCGACCCGCTGTTGCTGACCGCCTGAAAGCGCGTGAGAGTAATGTTGCTCGTAATCGCCAAGACCGACGCGATCCAGCGCCACACGAGCCTCGCGAAGGGCGGCCTCGCGCCCCAGCCGCTTGAGCCCAAAGGCGACGTTATCGATAATGCAAAGATGTGGAAACAACGCGAAATCCTGAAACATCAGCCCGACGCCGCGCTTGTCCGGCGGCACGTGCCGCGCGCCAGACACTTCGAGGCCAGCAATGTCGATCCGCCCAGACGTGGGCTTTTCAATTCCGGCGATCAGCCTCAACAGGGTGGATTTACCGCATCCGGAAGGACCCAGCAGGCAAACGATCTCGCCCGTTGCAACAGCCAGTGTCAGGTTGTCAACGGCCGCAACATCGCCGTAGTGCCGCGAAACGTTTCGCATGGCCACTTCAACGGCGATTGTCGCGGCGGCCTTTCGCCTTCCAGGCACGACCGATCGGCTGGCGAATGGTCGGGCGCTGAGGTCGGATGCTTTAAACCGCAAAAACAAAGGATAAATTTCCAATCGGCGCCAGGCTGGCGCTATGCGAAGTCTCACACGTCTGCAAGCATTCCATGCGAGCCCAATGTCAGCCTTTTTGACGCGCGGTTCAAGCGCTTCCTTACACGAAAGCAATTGTAAGCAGCGGAACTGTATGTATGAACAATTCGTTCAGAAAAAAGTCATTTTTGGTTCGTCTTAAATGATTGCTCTCAACGGATGGAAAAGCGCTCAAGCTCTGACGCATCCGATGACAGCTCAGGCAAAGCGTGCATTAGATTTTGAATACCGGCGTAACTGGGTGAACGGTAGACACCAAATAAGGGAGACTGGCATGAGAGCTTTATTGTTAGGCGCTGCGGCGCTGTTTGCATTTTCAAGCACGAGTTTTGCGCAAGCCGCCAAACCCGCAGAAACCGTTAAACCTGCCGAAGTGGCGAAACTCGCCGCTGACATTAAAGGCGATGCGGCCAAGCTGAAATCATACTGCGAAATGCAGGACCTTTATAACCAGTCGTACGAAGCGGGCGAGAAAAAGGACGAGAAGAAAGCCGAAGAGCTGGCGAATAAAGCCGATGATCTCGGCAAAGGCCTCGGCGGCGACTATGAAAAAATTATGAACGCCGGCGCCGACATCGACCCTGAGTCAAAAGAAGGCCAGGAGTTTTATGCTGGCTTTGAAGACCTCGATAAATCCTGCGAGAAGAAATAGCTTTAGTTTAGATATCAAGGAAAGCGCTAGTCATCGCGGCTGGCGCTTTCTAGTCTTCATCCGGCTTTGCCCTATCACGCTTAATTACAGAACGGGCAGTCTTCGATTGCATCCGTCGGCGCTTGCTCGCCAATGTCGGCCGAGTTGCGAGCCGGGGTTTGGGCGGCTCGGCGGCGCGGACAATCAAATCGACAAGGCGGGCGCGAGCCGCAGCCCTGTTTCGTTCCTGTGTCCGGTGTTCGCGAGCAACAAGTACGATAACGCCGTCCAGCGTTAAGCGTCGCCCTGCGAGCCGCATCAGCCGCTCACGCACCGATGTTGGCAGAGATGGCGATAGGGCCGCGTTGAAGCGCAACTGCACGGCGGTCGCGACCTTATTGACGTTTTGCCCGCCCGGCCCTGACGCCTGAATGAAGCGCTCTTCGATCTCGTCCTCGTTGATGGAGAGGCGCGGCGTGACTTGAATTAGTGGCATCGTGTGCGGCTCATCGAAGGTGCGTCATGACAAGGCTGCATTGCCATTGCGGCAATCCATGCCAAACCATTCTAACCATGGAATGCTTCGCGTGCGCTCGCAATGACGGGCTATTGGCTGTTTAGATTGACTGTCCGGCCGCCCAGCCGCTCGACCATGCCCACTGGAAATTATATCCCCCTAGCCACCCCGTCACGTCAACGGCTTCCCCTATCACGTAAAGCCCCGGCACGGCCTTCGACTCCATGGTCTTAGACGACAGCCCGGTCGTGTCCACGCCGCCCAGCGTCACCTCGGCTTTGGCAAAACCCTCGTCGCCGGATGGCTCGACCTCCCAACGTTTAAGCATTCCGGCTAAAACCTCTAGCTTCGCATCGCCCATATTCGCGATCTGGCCCTTAAGGCCGTTTAGGGCGGCGATGCTGTCCGCCAGCCGCACGGGCAGAAACGCGGCAAGCGCGGTCTTGGCTTCCGCACGCGGGCGATCACGACGCTGGAGTTTCAGTTGCGCGGCGGGGTCATGGCCCGGCGCGAGGTCAATCTGTAAAGTTTGTCCACGCCGCCAGTAGGAAGAAATTTGCAAAATCGAGGGGCCGGAGAGGCCGCGATGGGTGAACAGCAGGCCCTCCCGGAACGCCTGCGCGCCGCACTGCACCGCAGCTTCCACCGCGACTCCCGCCAGCGGCTTGCAAAACTCCAGCATCGCTCCGGAAAACGTAAGCGGCGCCAGCGCCGGGCGCACCTCGGTGATAGCGAGGCCGAACTGGCGCGCAACATCGTAAGCGAAACCGGTCGCGCCCATTTTCGGGATGGATGGCCCGCCAGTCGCCAGCACCAGCGCGCCCGCTTCAAACACTCCGGCATCCGTCTCGACACGGAAACGCTCCGCCTTGCTAAGGCTCGTGATACGGTGGCCAAGTTGAATGTCAACTTTCGCTGCAACGCATTCGGCAAGGAGCATGGCGACGATTTCGCGGGCCGATCCGTCGCAGAAAAGCTGTCCGAGGGTTTTTTCGTGATAGACAATGCGATGCTTCTCGACCAGCGCAATGAAATCCTGGGGCATGTAACGACTCAGCGCCGACTTGGCGAAGTGCGGATTAGCCGAGATGAACCGCTCCGGCGGTGCCTCAAGATTGGTGAAGTTGCAGCGCCCGCCACCGGAGATGAGGATTTTCTTGCCTGCCTGATCGGCATGGTCGAGCACCAGCACACGCCGCCCGCGCTGCCCGGCGGTTATGGCGCACATAAGCCCCGCCGCGCCAGCGCCGATAATGATCGCGTCGTAAAGCGCCGGTTTCAAAGCGCGATTTCGTATGCGTCCGCTTCGATGACGCCGGGGCGGCCCGCGATTTGCTGCGGCCCATCGTTGATGACGAGAATGCGGCCATCCTCAAGCAACGCCATTGCCTCAGGCTTCACGTTTGGCCGCACGGGCAAGTCCATGAGCTTGCGAACGTCGGTGTCCTTGCCGCCCGCAAAGGCGCTGCGCCATACGTAAAGCGCATAAGGGCCGTCGACGCTCTCCTGCGGTCCGGCTGAAATGAACGCGTCGCCGCCCGTGCGGAGCAGATCGCGCACGGCAAGGCCGCCGAGATCGAGCTTATGCAGCCGTCCCCATGCACCGCCAGCTTTCTTGATGGCGAACTCATCTGCGTCCAGGGTGAAGCTCAAGCGGACAAGCGCTGCATGATCGCCGAGCAGCGGGCGGCGCAGGCCAACCAGCGTATCGCCGCCGTTCACGGCAAAGCCTTCGATGTCCAGCCCGTTGCCCTTCTCGAAAATGGCGTCGTTCAACTCTCCGCCCTCTTTTTCGATGGCCCAAAGCAGGCTGCCTTTCTTCTCTTTTCGCGGCAAACATACGCCCGTTTGCGGTTCGCCATCCTCCATCACGAGATAGCCGAGAAGGGTGCGCGGCGCTTTCACCTCGTCGGGCGCGCCGCCTAGTTGTGTGCGCTTGATCGCATGCGAGCCGCTAATCCATAAACGCTCGCCATCCCACGCCAGCGCCTCGATATCGACTTCCTTGCCCGCTTCCAGCCAGTCGAAATAATCGGCGAGTTCAAACTGCCTGGCCTCGCCAAAGCCGCCCGGCGTAGGGCTAAGGCGTTCAATCGTAGACCCCTCGTCCGACGCCGTCCACAAATGTGTAAGCGTCCGGGCCGCCCCAGAAATATTGTCGATTTTGGGTTTCTTGCCCGGTTCCCCAAGCCAGAACGAGGGATCAAGCGCGCTGTAGTCCAATGCAAAAGTGTCGGCGGTCATGGGATGGCCTTTCTTAGTTTGCCCGTACATTAGCACTTTTGCTAACGCCGAACGATAAGAAGCGTGAGCTGTTCTTGCATCGCGGGCGGAAACGCCCAATAAAGCAGCCATGTTGAAACCATCACCCACAAAAGCCGAGCAACTGCAAACCTCCGAGGTGGGGCGCAGGCGGACGTTCGCCATCATCTCGCACCCGGACGCGGGCAAAACCACGCTGACGGAGAAGCTGCTGTATTTCGGTGGCGCCATCCAGATGGCGGGGGCCGTGAAGGCGCGCGGCGACCGGCGGCGCACGCGCTCGGACTGGATGGAGATCGAGCAGTCGCGCGGCATTTCCGTCACCTCATCGGTGATGACGTTCGAGCGGGGCAACATCGTCTACAACCTGCTCGACACGCCGGGCCACTCGGATTTTTCGGAGGACACCTACCGCACGCTCTCCGCCGTCGACGCCGCCGTGATGGTGATCGACGCGGCCAAGGGCATCGAGGCGCAGACGCGCAAGCTGTTCGAGGTGTGTCGCCTGCGCGACATTCCCATCGTCACGTTCATCAACAAGATCGACCGCGAGGGTCTCGATCCGCTGGAGCTGATGGACGAGATCGCGTCGGGCCTTGCGCTGGATTTGACGCCCGTGTCTTGGCCAATCGGCATGGGGTCGGATTTTCGCGGCGTGCTCGACATCGCGGTCGCGCGGGCGCTGTTGCCGGGCGCCGAGCGCACATCCCCGTTCGGGCGGGTGGTTGAACTGGGCGACATAGCGCGGCTGGCGGAGGCGACTGGTATCGAGGCGCGCATCGCGAACGCCGCGCTGGAAGGGCTGGAGCTGGCGAGCGCCGCGCTGCCGCCGTTCAATGCGCATCACTATCGCGAGGGGCACTTGTCGCCCGTGCTGTTCGGCAGCGCTCTGCGAAACTTCGGCGTGGAGGAACTGCTCGATTTCCTAGGCGCACACGCCCCTTCGCCGTTGCCGCGCAAGGCCGCCGAACGCACTATCGACCCCGAGGAGGCCGCCTGCTCCGGCTTCGTGTTCAAAATCCAGGCGAACATGGACCCGAATCACCGCGACCGCGTGGCGTTCGTGCGCCTGTGTTCAGGGCGGTTCAAACGCGGCATGAAGATGTTCCACGTGCGCGACAAGCGGATGCTCACCATCGCCTCGCCGCTGATGTTCTTTGCCCAGCAGCGCGAGACGGCTGATGAAGCGTTTGCCGGCGACATCATCGGTGTGCCGAACCATGGCGCTTTGCGCGTCGGCGATGGGCTGACGGAAGGCGAGACGCTGCGCTTCGAGGGCATCCCCAATTTCGCGCCGGAGCTGCTGCGCCGCGTGATTATCGAAGACGCGATCAAGGCCAAGCAGCTTGGCAAGGCGCTGGACGATCTGGCCGAGGAGGGCGTGGTGCAGGTGTTTCACCCGCTGATTGGCTCGCGCCCGATTCTGGGCGTCGTGGGCGCGCTGCAGTTCGAGGTGATCGCGTCACGGCTGAAGGCGGAGTATGGGCTGCCGGTGCGGTTCGAGGGCGCGCCGTGCGACGCGGTGCGGTGGGTTAGCTCGGCGAGCGCGGAGAAGCTGGAAGAGTTCAGCGCCAAATATCGCGGCGCGATGGCGAAAGACCGCGACGGCGCCCTCGCCTACCTGCCCGAGAGCCAGTGGACGCTAAACCGCGCCATGGAGCAATGGCCGGACGTGAAGTTCATGGCGACCCGGGAGCGGGGCTAAAGCCCTTTGCGGCTCAATCTTGCAAATTCCTCTTATATCATATATGTTATAAAAAATGCCTGGCTGGACAGTTGTTTTTGTCAATGACCAAGCCGAAAGCGAAGTCAACGAACTGCCCGCCGACATGCGGGCGAAGTTCGCACGCATCCTGAACTTGATTGAAGTGAAAGGACTGGAGCAGGTTCGCGAGCCTTACGTCAAGCACCTCGAAGACAGGCTTTGGGAGATGCGGATGACAGGCCGGGATGGCATTGCACGAAGCATTTATGTCACCGCCTCCGGGCGGCGTGTTGTGGTGCTTCGGACATTTGTGAAGAAAACTCAGAAAACACCGCGTCGCGAACTGGATTTGGCGCGCAAGCGCGCAGGAGAAATCGAATGAGCCGTAAAATGATCCCCGCGCGGGAGGCCGTCGAACGCTGGCGCAAGGAGGAGCCAGGGTTTGTCGAGGCTTATGACGCGCTGGAGGAAGAATTCAGCCTCGCCGCCGCGCTGATCGACGCGCGCGCCCGCAGCGAACTTTCGCAGGAGGAAATCGCCGAGCGCATGGGCACCTCGCAGCCCGCCGTCGCACGCCTTGAGAGCGGCAAAGCCAACCCATCGCTCGCCACACTACGGCGCTATGCTAAAGCTACCGGGACAAAGCTAAAGATCGATTTTGTTGTTGGATAAATTTCTTAAAGCAATGGAAAATTACGGCCTCAATGGTAATTCCAAGTTCAGCGATACAGGAGGCTGAAAAATGATAAATTCTTATAATAAAGTCTTATACAATGTATCAATGTCTACAACTGTCTTAGAGAAATTTGTAAAGTGCATAAGCCCACCAATTTTATACAAATCAGACTCGGCTCATCAAGGATTTAGATTTTTAAATCCAACAGCAAAGCATTTTTGTATATTAAAGGCTGTGCGCGCAGTTAGTGGCTTAAATGCGGGGCTTGTCTTAAGCAAGTATGGCTATAACCAAGAGCTATGCGTTATTATTAGGACAATAATTGAGTGTAATACACAAATAGCGTTTGTGTTAACAGGGCTGAACGAACAAAACGAGTTACGCCCAGACCCAAAAAAGCTTGTCGAAAAGTTTTTTAACGATTTTCGAAGAAACGAAGTTTCTGATTTTAAAGGTCCTCATTTCAACCAAAAAAAGCTTCACGAAACCATTGGTAAAGCCATTGATGAAGAAATTCGAGCATTAGAGGGCGGAGAAAAGTTTTCAGAGATTGTAACCGAAACTCTACTTTCAAACACGTACCTAACCTTCTCAAATTACGTTCATTCGCGCTACCCAGAGATCATGGATTTATACGGAGGAAACCCCGAGCATTTTCATTTGAATGGCATGCAAGGAACACCGAAGGATAATGAAAGTGCAGAAACCCTACTATCCTATAGCGAGGCAGTTTCTAACGAAATCCGCGCTATGATTTACAAATTTTCGATGTTTGATAAATTTCATTCGAACTCTTCCGTGATGGAGTGGCTAGTCAACCTTGAGAACGCGGACCTCTAAAACGCCCTACATTTCAAGTTCTAGCCACCTTACTTCAGAAGCCTCAAGCTCCGCCTGCGCCTGCGTGAGGGCGGCGGTGGCGGTGTCGAAGGTTTTGCGGTCGCGGGCGTAGAGGCCGGGGTCGGCGAGTTGGGTCTGGAGCTTGGCGATTTTCGCCTCCAGGTTAGCGATGGTTTTGGGGAGGGTTTCGAGGGCGTGCTTGTCCTTGAAGCTGAGACGGCGTTTGGGGGCTGACTCCGCCGCTGGCGCGATGTTTGCTTGCGCGTTAGCAAGCGCAAACCCCGCGTTCTCCGCAGAATTGCTTCCGTGCGTTGCGCCATTTGCCGCATCTGCGCGCGCCGCCCTGCCGCCACCGCTACCGCCAGCCGCTCCTCGCGCCGCCAGATCGGCCCCGCGCTGGGCCAGCATGTCGGTGTAGCCGCCCGCATATTCCACCCACTCGCCGTCGCCCTCGGGCGCGATGGTGGAACTTACCAGCCGGTCGAGGAAATCGCGGTCGTGGCTGATGAGGATCACGGTGCCCGCATAATCGCCCAGCATCTCCTCCAGCACGTCGAGCGTCTCCAGATCGAGGTCGTTGGTCGGCTCGTCCAGCACAAGCAGGTTCGAGGGCTTGGCGAGCGCCCGCGCCAGCATCAGCCGCGCCCGCTCGCCGCCAGAGAGCACGCGCAAGGGCGTGCGGGCCTGCTCCGGCGCGAACAGAAAATCGGCCATGTAGCCGATGACGTGCTTGTTCTCGCCGCCCACCATCACACGGTCGCCAGAGCCGTTGGTGAGCGCCTCCGCTACCGTCCAGTTCGGGTTGAGGCTGTCGCGGTTCTGCTCAAGCGCCGCCATTTCAATGTTAGCGCCGAGCCGCACCGTGCCCGCGTCCGGCTCCAGCTTGCCGGTTAGCATGCTGATGAGCGTAGTTTTGCCCGCACCATTCGGGCCGATCACGCCCAGCCGGTCGCCGCGGTTGATGCGCGTGGAAAAGTCGTTAATCACCGTGCGTTCGCCAAACGTTTTGGCGATGCGCTTGGCCTCGATGACCATCTTGCCGGACGCGCTCGCCTCGGCGGCCTGTAAATTCGCCTGGCCCACGCCGCGCCGCTCCGTCCGCCGCTCGATTCGCATGTCCTGCAACTTGGCAAGGCGGCTGACGTTGCGCTTGCGCCGCCCGGAAACGCCGTAGCGCACCCAGTGCTCCTCGGCGACGATGCGCCGGTCAAGCTTGTGCCGCTCAAGCTCCTCCTGCGCCAGCGTCTCGTCGCGCCACGCCTCAAATTTGCCGAAGCCGATATCAATACGGCGCGCGCGGCCTCGGTCGATCCACACGCAGGCGCGCGACAGGTTCGTGAGGAAGCGGCGGTCGTGGCTGATGAGAACGAGCGCAGATTTCAGCGAGGCAAGCTCCGCCTCCAGCCACTCGATGACGTTGACATCCAGATGGTTCGTCGGCTCATCGAGCAGCAAAATATCCGGCTCGGGCGCCAAAGCCTGCGCCAACGCGGCCCGCCGCCCTTCCCCGCCCGAAAGCTTGGAAGGGTCTTCCTCGCCCGTCAGCCCTAACTGCTCCAGCAAATAACGCGCGCGATACTCATCGTCATTCGGCCCAAGCCCCGCCTCGACAAAACTCAGCGTCGTCTTATGCGAGCCAAAATCTGGCTCTTGCGCCAGATAGCGCATGGTCGCGCCCGGTTTCACGAAACGCTTGCCGCGATCCGGCTCCATCAGCCCGGCGGCAATCCTCAGCATCGTCGATTTGCCGGAGCCGTTGCGTCCGACAACCGTCACCCGGTCACCGGGCAGCACGGAAATCTCGGCCCCGTCCAGCACGGGCGCGCCGCCATAGGTCAGCAAGATGTCGGTGAGCGTGAGTAAGGGTGGTGCGGCCATGACTGCTTTCAAAACTGGGAGTTGCCTTTGGATTAGGTCATGCTGCGGCGCCGGGTCAACCTTTACTGGCCCAGAACCTCACGTGCTTTTTCGTGCACCGCGTCGGCGATGGCAGCGTGACCCTCCGCCGTCATATGAAACGCGCCGCTGTAGGCGGAAAAGCGAGTGACGGCGATCATATCGCCCATCAACACGTCATCGTGATAGTGGGCCGCAAGATAGGCGTCATTCGGGGTGCGGAACCAGCGCTGGCAAGGCGTAGGGACGGAAAAGCTGCGGCTCAAAGGGGTCCCATTTGACGCCGACCCGCGCGGTTTCGTTGAGGCCATGGCCAAACCTTTCGGGCGTTGCGTGCTTCGATAGGCCTCAGCATAGTTGATATCGCTCGAGTCGGGTTCGGTTGGGCGCTTGGGAAACTTGATGACTCCCAGCGCCGCGCTACGCCGGTCAGCGTCGCTCGCCGCGCACACGCCGTGCGTTCTGAACCAGTTTTCCGTGCGGTGCTTGTCCACGAATGTCCAGCCATGGGTTTTACCTGAAGCGCGCATGATCCGGGTCAGCGTATTTTCAACGAAAGCCTCCGCCCTCATCGCTTTGCCGGGCTGTACCTCGTAATATTTGGAGATGTCCATTCCATCGGAGCCTGCGCGGCACATCTCGCCATTTTCATCGTAGGAAAGTTGAGGATAGGCAGTCAGCAGCACGCGGCGCGAATCCTCGATATGAAGGTGTCGTTTGATGGCGTCCGCGAGGGCTGCATAACGAGCCTGGAGGCCACGAGCTTTAGCCTCTGCCTTCTCGACGTTGATTTTCACTTCCGCGCCAAACAGCGGGGCCAGCCTCTCAAGCGCGGCGTCGAGCTTGACCGTCGCGTTCGCGACAAGGCTAGTGAAGCCGACGTCATTGCCGCCGACGGAGAGCATGAGGAGGTCGATAGGACGAGCGTTGTTCTCCGGGCAGTGGCGCAAGTTGATCGACCGCAACGCGGGCAGCGCGCCACCCTGACTGAAATCGAACGTTTGCGGGGCCGTCCGCTTCTTGCATATGGCGTTAGCTGCGCCGCTCAGTTGTGAAACCGTCACCGCGTCGTTCGGGGCGAGTTCCGTGTTGCCATTCCAGGGCGCAAAAAACCCTTCCATAATGTCGGCGCCCGTGCAGGCCATGCTGAGGAATGTGACGGATGTCTGCTGATGGTCATCCTCAATGGCGATTTGCAGCCCGGCGCGGAGGTGATTTGAGTACAGGGAACGGCGGCAGGACTGATGCAGCCAGCGCGCGCGGCGTTGCTGGAACTGCGCGTTGAACACAAACAGCGTCGAGGCGCCGCCGGTGTTGAAGCGCAAGCAATCGCGGGTGGGAAAACCGCGCAAATCCACGTCTCTGGTATCGTAATTCAGCACTTTCGACTTGTCGAAAACGACGGCTTTATCTGGATTGCCCTCACCTGACGAGAAAGAGTCGCCCATGCTTAGAATGAGCAGATCGCGAACTTTGATGTCCGCGTCTGCTACGCTGCGACCATTGACGATGGCTGCGATACGAGCGCCGTCTGGGTAAGGGACGCTAATCGCCGTCTCCGCGCTGCAAACAGGCGCCTCGATCTCGCCGCCGCTCCACCGCCACACGCAAGGCTCGGCGATATCCAGCGCCCAGACTTGGACCTTGTGGCTTTTTGGGTGGACATAACCCTCGCACGCCGCCGCCGTGTATCAGCAGCTTTCCAGGTTGAGGCTCTCGCTCACGCCACGCCCCTCGTGAAAGGTGCGCGCCCAGCCAAGGCCGCCGGTCTCTTTGGCGAGGCGCCGCTCAATGGCCAGGATCGGGCGGAGCCGTTCTTCGTCATTCAGGGCAAGATAGGCCTTGCGTGCAGAGCCGTGTCGTCCGCGCGTTTAAAAAACCTGAAGTGATTGTCAAGCCGCCACTCGGCCTTCCTCGCAGATGGTTGCGCTTGCGCAGATAGGCACGCGGCCCCCAAACTCAGTAGTACAACGATTGACCCGACTAAAAACATGCGCCGCCCCCATCGTATCCCGGCGCACATTACCCTAGTTTCGCAACAGCTTCAATACCTTCTCACTATTTGGCTGGACGCGACTTGCGGTTTATTATGCGGTCATGGCTTGAAACTTGCTGCGGGCAGAATATGCAAAAATCAACATCATTCAAACTATGAGTCCTACAACTTTCACGGGTGGCGCTTCAGGCCGATGGCGCGTAACCTCAATAACGACACTACACGGCGACCCCCTGCCAGCCGTTGATTTTCTTCAGGACGTTCATGCGCCACATCTGCCAGCCGCAGACGCGGCTTGGAAGCTCAAAGGCGTCGCAAGCTATGTGCGCTATGTCGAGCGAGCGGAAAAGCAGCAGCTTGTTTCGCGGCAGGCGGGATTGGGGCGAGCCGAGGCAATGTGCGCGGCGCTGATCCCGATTGCGAAGTCGCAAGTCTGGTGGGACATGACCCAGGACAAGCGCCGAGAGATTTTCGAGGGTAAGTCGAAGCACATCGCCGCCAGCCTGAAATATCTGCCCGCCATCGCCCGTCAGCTTTATCATTGCCGCGATTTGGGCGAGCCTTTCGATTTCCTGACCTGGTTCGAGTTCGCCTGCGCTAACGAGCCCGCATTCGACGATCTGCTGCTAGGCCTGCGCGCGGCGGAGGAGTGGCGCTACGTGACCCGCGAAATCGACATCCGGCTCAAGAGAGCTGCAAAGGATTGTTGAGCACATTAAGAGTAGCGGTTTTGCGCTCGGCTTCCATGGCCCACGCTTTTCCTACTCGGTCGTGAGTTCGTGGCTGAGCGCGAGCAGCGCGTCGATCCTACAGTTGTTACTTAACTCCACTAAATTGTACAAATATTTAACAGGGACAGAAATACATCCACAATAGCAATTAAAATTACTCCTAATAAAAAGCGAAAAAGAAAAAAAGCTGAAAATCATTATATTTTTCCCGTTCTGCCCGCAGCTTCTTCGAAAATTCTTCTACTAGGCCATGATCGTGGAACTTTCCTGAAAGATCAACATCCATCCTTTGAAATGCAAATGCTAATAAGACACGTGAATATAAAATTGGTGACATCTGTTTGTGGAGACAATCAACGCACCACTTAATATAAAGAATATTAATTATAAAAAGAGATACACCTAAGAAAGCAAGCGCAGTTGGAAAGAAGTTGATTTCACATATAATCATGCGTTAAACCGGCGCTATTATCTTTATTTGATCTAATTTAATAGTGCTAGTTGAGTCTTTGTGGCGTCGTCGTTTAGCATCGAACTTGGCAAGGCAATAGCTGGAAGTCTATGGTTATCTGGTCGCAAGGCACCCACGAGCTTAACAGAAAAACTTAAGACAATACTTTCCGGGTTTGAGCTGAGGTGAGGTTGCCAACATTTATGACGATTTGAGCGCCGCGCGCGTCAGCTCCAGCGGGGCGTGGATTTCGAGGCTGTGCTGTACCTCGCGGCCGAGCGCAACGCCGCGTTCGACGGCGCGCCACAGCTCGGACATCACCGCCTCCCTGCCCTCAGGCGAGATCGCGTCGAAGGACGGGCGCTCCAATCCGTAGGTCAGCTCCGACAGCCGGTCGAGCTGACAGTAAAACGCGACGACGCCCAAAATCACCGAACGCGGCAGGCTGGCCAGCTCCGTTACGTGCGCGCCGTACACCGTGCGGTGCGGGGCGTTGGTGAAATGCGGGCGGAAGGCGGGGTTGTCGCGCACGGCCTGGCGAACGCGCTCAAGCGGCGGAGATGCGGCCATAAACTCGGCCAGATCATCGGCGTTCGCCTTGATCTCGGCGTAGAGCGCGCAAATCAGCCGCTCGGCCTTCAGCCCGGACGCCGCCCGGCGCGCTAGCGATTCAATCAGATGCTTCACGAAATAGGCCGCGAACACGCCAGCAGCCAGAAGCGGCGCCAAAAAGGCGCCCTCCGTCAATCCCCCCATCGTCTCCCCCAAACGCTTAACGCCAGTCTTGCCAACGGCATAGCACGGCAAACTGCGCGTGTCCTACGCCTAAACGTCTACAAGCGCCATACCGCGTCATTGCCGGGCTTGACCCGGCAATCCAGCGCTACGCGATTGCGGTGGAGGGAAGAAGTGGATCCCCGGGTCTGCGCTTCGCTTCGCCCGAGGATGACAAACGAGCTTAAGGCGCGGTGAGGCGCAGAAGCTGCGCGGCGGCTTGCATCTCGCGCCAGCGGCGAGCGCGGCGGGCGACGGCCTCATCGTCCTCGCCCCATTTGCCGATCTGCCAGTCCTCGTCCACATGCGCGGCGACCCAAACGGCGGGCAAATCCATCGCCCCGCCAGCGTATGCCGCAGTGAGCAGCGCCGATCCGGTCATCGTCGTCATCACATGCAGCGCCGTCAGCGCGAACGTGTCGAAGGGTGCGAGAAATTCGCCCAGCCGCGCAATGGATGCCGCAGGCTGCTGAGCATGCATAACGCCCTCTACGGGAGAAAACTCCGCCTGCAGCGCGGATCGCGCCCAGTTCAGCGGCGGCTTCCAAGCCGCATCCTGCCGCGCCCGCAAACCTTCCGGCGCATTGGCGCGGTAAAGCACGAGATCGCTTGCCGCATAGGCGAGAATGTCGTCGAGCACGTTGGCTTCGCGCCCCTGCACGCGGTCGATCGCCGTGTTCGCAAAGCGCGTCAGATGCATGGTGGCGGGCGCAATGGTCTCGGCCTGCATGGCCCATTCGCCTGCAATCGCCTCGGCGAGCAGCCCCGACGTCACGGCAAGCACAGCCTTGGCGGGCGTCCGCATCGGCTTGCCGTCGAGAAGGACGCGCCAGAGGCCGCCTTCCTCGCCAACCGTGGCCTCGCGATAAAAACGCTTGATGGTCTTGCCCTCGGGCCGCCCTGCCCTCGCGTCCGTTTCGTTCATTCGAGCCCCTCCCGCCCAAACATCTCCCGGTCAACGCCGAGCAATTCGAGCAAACCCGCAAAATCGTCCGCGACACCGCTCGCGCCCGCGTCCAGAAGTTCGGCCGGACGGTGATACCCCCAGGCGACGCCGATGCTCCTCACGCCCGCGCTGCGCGCCATCAGAATGTCATGCGTGGTGTCGCCAATCATGACCGCATCCGCTGGCGTAAACCCGGTCTCCGACAAGGCGTTCCATATCATGCCCGGGTGCGGCTTGGATGGCGCGTCGTCGGCCGTCTGGATCGTGGCGAAGGCGGCGGTCAGCCCTTCGCGCTCCAGCAGCGAGCGCACGCCGCGTTGAGATTTCCCCGTGGCGATGGCGAGCGAAACGCTCGGCAGCGCGGCCAGATGCTGAACCGCATATTTGGCGCCGGGAAACAGCGGCTCCTCAAAGCCCGGCATGCGGCGCAACGCGTGGAAATGGTTCCGGTAGGCCGCCTCCAGCGCATCGTGCACCAGCGCGTCGCTCGTCTGCGCGAGATGCTGCATGCATTGAAGCGGCGACAGGCCGACCGTGTAGAGAACCGCCTCGTGACTCGGCGCAGGCAAATTCAACTCGCCAAACGCGCGCTCCATCGCTTGCACGATCATGTGCTGACCGTCCGCCAGCGTGCCGTCGCAATCGAAGATGATGAGGCACGGCGTCATTCGCGCTCCGCCGCCTTGCCGTATTTCTGATCGTCGAAGCCAAACGCCGTGAATGTTTTGCGCATGTGCTCCGGCAGCGGCGCGGTGATGTCCACAGCCTGCCCGCGCGGATGGATGAACGCGAGGCGGCGCGCATGCAGATGCAGCTTGTTCTCCACGCCTTCGGCGATGTCCTGGTCGCCGCCGTATTTGTTATCCCCCAGTATCGGCGTTCCAATCAGATGCATGTGCGCGCGCAGCTGATGTTGGCGCCCCGTGACCGGCTTTAGCGACACCCATGAGTGCTCCTGTGCCCGCTCGATGATCGAATAGTGGGTGACCGCGTTCTGCGCATCCGCCTCGCCCTCCTCGGCCTTGCGGACGCGGTCGCCGTCCGGACCTGTCGCCTTTATCAGCGCCGCCTCGACCTTGCCTTGCGCGGGCTTGGGCGCGCCTTGCACCACCGCCCAGTAGATTTTCTGCATCGATCGCGTCTGAAACATCTTGCCAAGCCGCGACGCCATATCGCGGCTTTTCGCGACGAGCAATACGCCTGATGTGTCGCGGTCGAGCCGGTGCACGAGGCGCGGACGGTCGCCTCCGAAGCGGTCTTCCATACCCGCCAGCAGTCCGTCGATATGCCGCGTGGTTTTCGTGCCGCCCTGAACCGCGACGCCGGGCGGCTTGTTGAGGATGACGATGTCATCGTCTTCAAGGATAATCATGCGCTCGATATAGTTGCGGTCGGCCTTGGAGAGGCCCATGGGAGCGCGCAGCGACAGGCCCCCTCTTTCGGGTGGCTGGGGCTCGAAATCCGCCAGATTGGGCACGCGCACTTCCTGACCAGCCTCGACGCGAGCGTTCGGCTTTACGCGCTTGCCATCGACGCGCACCTGCCCCGTGCGCAATAGCTTTTGCAACACACTATGCGGCAACGCAGGAAACCGCGTTTTCAGCCAACGGTCGAGCCGCACGCCGTCTTCATCCGCGCTCACCAATTGCGGCTTCATGGCGCTCATGCCCACAGCGCCCGGCCAAGCGCGGCGCCAGCGTAAATCGCCAGCAGCGACACGCCCACGGAAGCGGCGACATAGAAAATAGCGAGATCGAAGTCTTTGCGTTGCATCAGCGTCATGAAATCCAGCGAGAACGCGGAGAAGGTGGTGAAGCCGCCGAGCACGCCGGTTGCGAGGAACACTCTTGCCTCGCTCGATTCGTTCAGCTTAAAGGCAAGCGCTGCGAACAGCACTCCCATGGCAAAGCAGCCTACGACATTAATCGTCAAAATCGCCCATGGAAAAGATGCGGGCGCGATTTTAGTGATGCCAATCGCCAGTGCATAACGTAACGCCGAGCCGATACCGCCGCCAAGCGCCGCTAACGCTATCAGTTTCATCTCCGTTGCGCCTACGCATCCATTTTGATGACATGCGGCTTTAATGACTTGCCGACGACGCGGCCCACGAACGCGCCGATAATCGCCATGGCGAGCGCGGTGCCGACGTTGACGGCGAGCGTAAACGTGCCGTGGTCATCAGGATTGGTGAAGGTGAACTGGTCGACGATGTACGGCTCGACCAGCCCGCCCATGAACATGCCGATGAAGCCGAACAGCATGAAGCCAAGCACGCCAAAAATTGCTTTCATGTCACTGCACCTCCCAGAACCAGATTTCGCGCGAGCGGTCGTAGCCGCCAAGCCAGAAAAACCACGGAAGCAGGATTTTCGCCGAGGTGCGCCAGCCGTTCCACAAGTCTATATGATCGCCCGTGGCCTTGGCGCGCGCCTCGCCAGAGCGGGCCCAGTAGTCCTTGAAATAAATGATGCCCTTGCGGCCGCCGATGGCGCTGGGGAAGTCCGAGGTTTGATCGGGCACCGTGAAGCGCGTCGTCGGGCCAATACCCTCGACTTTTATGCTGGTGAGCGCGTCCGCCATTTCCTGCGCACGCAAATAGTGCATCTCTTCGGGCGGATGCGTGCCGCACGTTACGATACGGCGCACCTGATCGGGCAGAACGCCGGATTTTTGCAGACAGATGCCCATGCGGATGGCGCACTGGTTCTCGTGGGTCGGCAATCCTAAAGTGCGGCAGGGCAACTGATTACCCGCGTTCGTCGGGTGATTGGCCCAAAGGGTTGAAAATCTGACCATGGGTTTCCTTCAAAAAACACACAAAATAATATGCGCACCTGCAATTCCAGTCCTTCAAAAAGCCTATAACACAAGCTCAAATCATCAAAAAGCGCTGCATTATGCATTAACGACAGTTTATGAGAAAAATTTAGTAAAAGATAAAGTTAGCGAGTTACTTTCCAGAATGTCGCCTATACAGTGATTTATGAACCTGAACTGAACGTTGCGTGCCGCCCCCTTACAAAAAACGACGGGCCACACATTGGAAGCAAATGCAAACCAGTTGCATCGGCAAAGCCGTCTGCTGGAAATGATCGCAGGGGCGCGCCGTTACAAAAATCGCTGGATGAGCTTACACTATTTGTTGAGGATCAGGAGAAAGACGCTCGTTGCGGCATTCTTGTGCTCGACCACCGTGGAAAGCACTTCCGGCACGGCGGCGGCGCTAATCTTCCCGAGAACTATCACAAAGCTCTGGACTTTATTTCTATAGACCCGCCTTACTTTGATGCGTGCGGCGAAGCAGCACATCTGGCAATGCCAGTCATCGTTCCGGACATTGCAGCGGAGACTCGCTAAGGCCGGTTTCTCTTAAGGCCGGTTTCTCTTAAGGCCGATTTCTCTTAAGGATTGAACCGATAGCTTACGCCAACAGTGACGGTGTCCACAGTTGTGGAGACGCCTGTCTCGCCGAAGAGCCTTGAAACACAGGTTCCCTCCCATCCGCCACCGGAACACGGAAACGAGTAATCTCCAGCATATTTGGATGACGCGCCGCCGAAATCAAAATGCTGATACTGCGCCTTTAGTGAAACAGCGTTGGTGAGAGCGTATTCAACCCCAAATCCAGCCGTCCAACCCCATAACGTTTCGCTGTTTGCAAAATCGAAGGTGGAAGGCCCCGCCGGGCCTTTACAGATGCCCGTCGTCACACAATTGGCGCCGTCATAATGGGCTTTGAAATCAGCGTTCGTAACCGCTGCGCCGCCTTTTACATAAACAAGCAGGTTGTCTACGGCATAACCGACGCGAGCGGTCAAATCGCCATACAAATCGCCTGAAACCGAATAGGTGGCGCTGATATCATTGAGCGAATCGCCGGTAGGGTTTGGCAACTCGGCCGTTTTGCTCCCGGAAAGGTCGATGTAACCGATCCCAGCCTCGACCCCGTAAACAAACGCACCCGTTTGAAAGTTGTAACCGAGTTGTGCGCCGCCTGTAAAACCCGACGCGCTAATGCTGTTTTCGGCTTTAGGATCGCCGTTATAGTCGAAAATGTCGGTAATATCAGTATCGCCCTGCGCTCCGCCAAGGCTTATGCCAACGTAAGGACCGCTCCAGCTTACCGGAGCCGGAACTTCAGATACCGGCGGGTCTTTGAAAGATATATCTGCTGCCTGCGTTGCACTGACTGAACTTAGAAAAACGCCTAATGCATAACAAAGTACAATACGAAACATAAAATACACCCTCACCAGAAATAGCCACGCCTGCTCCCCTGCGCGACTTCGATGTAAGGCTAGTTAAGATTTAAGTTAAATGGTATCGAGAAATGAGGCTAACGGAGCGAAAACTAGATAAAGTCGCCAAAATAACACAGTGAATAATGTTAGCCTTTTTATTATCATTATTGCTATTACTCAGATGCTATGAGCCTTTTTTTTGGCGCAAATCGGCCCATTGCGCCAGACGCACTTCCAGCTCCGCTTCATGGCCGCGCTGCGATGGTTGATAGAACACTTGGCGTTCCATCTCGTCCGGAAAATAATTGCTTCCGGAGAAGGCGTTCTCCGCGTCGTGATCGTATTCGTAGCCTTTGCCATACCCCTCCTCCGCCATGAATTTCGTCGGCGCGTTCAAGATGTGTTTTGGCGGGGATAGCGAGCCGTGCTCCTTTGCAGCGCGCATGGCGGACTTATAAGCGACGTAGGCCGCGTTCGATTTTGGCGCGCTGGCCAGATAAATCACCGCTTGGGCCAGCGCCAGTTCGCCCTCGGGCGAGCCGAGAAAGTCATAGGTTTCCTTTGCCGCGTTTGCCTGCACCACGGCTTGCGGATCGGCAAGCCCGATGTCCTCCACCGCTATACGCACGAGGCGGCGCGCGAGGTAAAGAGGGTCTTCGCCGCCGTCGATCATCCGGCAGAACCAGTAGAGCGCCGCATCGGGATCGGAGCCGCGCACGGACTTGTGCAGCGCGCTGATGAGGTTGTAATGCCCGTCGCGGCTTTTGTCGTAAAGCGGCGCCCGGCGCTGCACGAGGCGGGTGAGCGCTTCACCGTCTCGCGGGCGGTCGTCGCCGGGCTTGGCGGCGGCAAATACCTCCTCGGCGAGGTTGAGGAGAGTGCGTCCGTCGCCGTCCGCCATACCAATGAGGAGCGCCCGGGCGTCGGCGTCGAGCGGCAGCTTGCGCGCTTCTGCGCCCTCCGCACGCTGAATCAGCGCTGCCAGCGCGTCATCGTCAAGGCGTCTGAAGGTGAGAACCTGAGCCCGCGAGAGAAGCGCGCCGTTCAGCGCAAATGACGGATTTTCAGTGGTCGCGCCGATTAGGATGATTGTGCCGTCCTCCATCAGCGGCAAGAAACTATCCTGTTGCGAGCGGTTAAAACGGTGAATTTCATCGACGAACAGCGCCGTGCCCTGCCCCATCACTCGCCGCTCGCGCGCTTCCGCAAACACGGTGCGCAAGTCGGCGACGCCCGAGAAAATGGCGGAAAGCTGCTCGAAATGGAGGCTCAAACCTTGCGCGACGAGACGCGCCGCCGTAGTTTTTCCCGTGCCGGGAGGCCCCCAGAAAATCATGGATCGCAAGCCGCCGCTGGCGATCATGCGTGTCAGCGCGCCATCAGCGCCAACCAGATGATCCTGTCCGGCTATCTCGGAGAGCGCTTGCGGCCGCATCCTTTCGGCGAGCGGCCGGGCAATGGACTGTGAGAGGCCCGCCGCTTCAAACAGCGAGGCGTCCTGCATTTTGCCAGCGCTTTTGGATCGCCCGGGTTTTTCCATGGCTTCAGCTTCGGACAACCGTCCGCAACTCCCGTCCGCCCCGCTTGATGACCAGGCGCCACAATTTCGTGGGCTGGTTGACGAGCGCCTGCACTTCGGCCACAGCGCGTATCGCCTTGCCGTTAACGCTGGCGATGATGTCGCCGGGTTGCAGGCCCACGCGGCGTGCGGTTGAATACGCTTCGGTTTCGATAATCGCGACGCCCTCGGTCAGATCGGCGGATAATTCCTCGGCGACTGCGGGAGAGAGATTGGCTATGCGCGCGCCGGCAAACGGATGCGTGCCGGACAAGGTGCGCTCGTCACGCGGTATCGTTTCGGGCGGGGGTATGAGGGAAATCGAAACGGTGCGTTTGCGTCCTACGGGCTGTAGAACGTCGACCTTAACAGAGCCTTCTAAACCCTTGGTGGTGAAATAGTAATAAAAGGTTTGTGGATCGGTGACAGTCTTGCCGTCCACCATCAAAATCACGTCGCCCGGGCGCAGACCAGCTTTCTCGGAAGGGCCGCCTGGCATGGTGGAGACGACAAGGGCGCCCGCGGCGCGGTCAAGACCAATTGCCTGCGCGATATCGGTTGAAACACCTTCGAGTTTGGCGCCGAGCCATGGCCGCCTCACGCGCCCGCCCTGCAGGGCGCTGTCCGCAATCAGCTTCACCATATTTGCGGGGATGGCGAAGCCGACTCCTTGCGAGCCGCCGCTACGGGTAAAAATCGCCGTGTTGACGCCGATTAGCTTGCCTTCCATATCGACAAGAGCGCCGCCGGAGTTGCCGGGATTGATGGCGGCGTCAGTCTGGATGAAAAACTGATAGTCACTGACGCCGACACGGGTGCGGGCTAACGCCGAGACGATACCGCTTGTCACCGTCTGCCCAACGCCGAATGGATTGCCGATGGCGAGCACGAGGTCGCCAACCTCAAGCGCGTCGCTATCACCGAAGCTGAGATAAGGGAATTCACCCTCCGCATCCTGGATTTTGAGCACGGCCAAGTCGGTTCGCTGGTCTTTTAGAATAACTTTGGCTTCGAACTCACGGTTGTCTGCAAGCGCGACCGTAACCCCCGCATCGCTGTCGCCCTGAATGACGTGGTTGTTGGTGATAATTAGACCTTCAGAGCTAACGATAACCCCTGAACCAAGCGAGTTTTGCGCCCGCTCCGGTCTGCCCTGATCCTGGCGGAAAAAATGGCGGAAAAACGGATCGTTCACGAGCGGTGTTTTTGGCTGCACCCGGCGGCTGACGTACACGTTAACCACGGCGGGCGCGGCGGTTTTCACGACTGGCGAAAACGAAAGCTGCGCCTGCTCGCGACTAGACGGCGGCGCGCGATCTCTTGGAGCCGCGTTAAGGCTAATGCTGTATAAAAGCGCTAAAAAGAGGAACGCGAACGGCGCTAAAACTTTGAAGCTCCGCATCTATGTTCCTATCGTAAAACCACTCTCGATGTTACCGGCATTGTGGACGGATGGATAACGGCATGACGATTTCAAGCCGCGACGCGCTCTTCTTCGCCCTGATCCTGACGCGGCCCGGAGTCCTGACCCTTGGCGGACGTGTCGCGATCCACCAGCTCGATCACGGCCATCGGCGCGCTGTCGCCATACCGGAAACCCGCTTTAAGAACGCGGGTGTAACCGCCTGCGCGGGTTTCATAACGTGACGCAAGCGTGTCGAACAGCTTTCTGACCATCGCCTCATCCTGCAAACGTGAAGCAGTTTGGCGACGTGCGTGTAGATCGCCGCGCTTGGCAAGGGTGATGTAACGCTCGACCACACCGCGCAATTCCTTCGCTTTGGGCAAAGTGGTGATAATCTGCTCATGCTTGATGAGCGCAGCGGCCATGTTCTGAAACAGCGCTTTGCGGTGCGAGTGTGTCCGGTTGAGCTTACGCCCTGAATTGCGGTGACGCATAGATAGTCTCCAAAGCTTTAAGCGGCAAGTTGAGGCTCGATCACAGAAGACCTACGCCTATCAATAGTGATCCTCGAACCTTTTGGCCAGTTCTTCAATATTATCAGGCGGCCAGTTTGTGACATCCATTCCCAGATGGAGACCCATGGCGGCTAGTACTTCCTTGATCTCGTTCAGCGACTTACGACCGAAGTTCGGCGTACGAAGCATTTCCGCTTCAGTCTTCTGAATGAGGTCACCAATGTAGACGATGTTGTCGTTCTTCAAGCAGTTTGCCGAGCGAACGGACAGCTCAAGCTCGTCAACTTTCTTGAGAAGCGCGGCGTTGAACTCCAGTTCGGGAACGCGGTCTTCGACCACATCCTTTTTCGGCTCCTCGAAATTCACGAAAATCGAGAGCTGATCCTGCAGGATACGAGCGGCGACAGCCACGGCGTCCTCTGGCGTCACCGAACCGTCGGTTTCGACTTCCATCGTCAGCTTGTCGTAGTCAAGAATCTGGCCTTCGCGGGTGTTGCCAACCTTGTACGAAACCTTTTTTACAGGGCTGTAAAGGCTGTCTACCGGGATGTAGCCAATCGGCGCGTCGTCCGGACGGTTTTGCTCGGCGGGGATATAGCCCTTGCCCATGGAGGCGGTGAATTCCATCCGAATGGATGCGCCTTCGTCGAGCGTGCAGATGACATGCTTCGGGTTTAGAATTTCGATGTCCGAACCGGCCTCTATATCGCCAGCGGTCGCGACGCCTGGCCCTTCCTTCTTGAGCACCATGCGCTTCGAGCCTTCGGCATGGACGCGCAGCGAGATGTCCTTGATATTCAGGATAATGCTGGTCACGTCCTCACGCACGCCGGGGATGGACGAGAATTCGTGCAGCACGCCATCGATCTGCACGCTGTTGATCGCCGCGCCCTGCAATGAGGACAGCAGCACGCGGCGTAGAGCGTTGCCGAGCGTCAGGCCAAAACCCCGCTCCAGTGGTTCGGCGACCATCGTTCCGAGACGCTTTGATTCGCGACCCGAAGCAATGTTGAGTTTTGACGGCTTAATTAAGTCTTTCCAGTTCTTCTGTAGCACGGAGCGTCCTCGCGTTTGCCCTTGGGCGAAACCTCTAGTTCTGACGGCGAGCGCGGCGCGCTCAAGCCCATTTTCGGTATTCCAAAGTCTTGCAAGCGAAATGCCAAAGCGCAGAATTATGGCGCTGCGTGACGCCGTTAGACCCGGCGGCGTTTGCGGGGGCGGCAGCCATTGTGGGGAATTGGCGTCACATCACGGATCGACGTGACCTGAAAACCGACGCTCTGGAGCGCGCGAAGCGCCGACTCGCGGCCCGATCCTGGCCCGCAAACCTCGATTTCAATCATCTTCATGCCATGCTCCATGGCCTTTTTGCCTGCGTCCTCAGCCGCGACCTGCGCCGCGTAAGGCGTCGATTTGCGCGAGCCTTTAAAGCCCATGGTGCCGGACGACGACCATGATATGGTGTTGCCCTGTGCGTCGGTGATCGTAATCATCGTGTTATTAAAGGAAGCGTTCACATGGGCAACGCCCGATGCGATGTTTTTCTTTTCGCGGCGCTTAACCCGCGTTTTGTCTGTCGTCGGAGCCATAAAAACCTCTTAAAAACCGCGAGACGCGGATACGCCTGCAAGCGGTAACGTTATCATTTTTATTCAAAGTTTATTTCTTTTTACCGGCGATAGCCTTTGCAGGGCCTTTGCGGGTACGGGCGTTCGTGTGCGTCCGCTGGCCGCGCACTGGCAGACCGCGCCTGTGGCGAAGACCGCGATAACAGCCCAGATCCATCAACCGCTTGATGTTCATCGACACTTCGCGGCGCAAATCACCCTCTACGACGTAATCGCGGTCGATCATCTCGCGGATTTGCAAAATTTCAGCGTCCGTAAGCTGATTGACCCGGCGCTCAGGCGCGATGTTCACCTGCGTGCAAATCTCCTTGGAGAACTTGGGGCCGATGCCATGAATATAGCGCAACGCGATTTCAACGCGCTTTGCGGAAGGGATGTTTACACCTGCGATACGTGCCACGTTGTCCTCATGCGATAAAGATCGAAATCCGCGCCCGCAGAACACTGCTTGCACGGCAAATTTTATTTGAAGCTGAAACCCGCGAGCGGGTTGACAAAATTCTAATTGTTACACTGCTAATCGTTTAGCGGATGTTTGCCCGATCCGTCAATCGGTTGCTTGCGCCATTGAGCCATTTACAGAAGCATTTGTTTCATTGTAGCCCGCAGAGCGCTCCATAATGTCTTCCACAGCGCAAGAGACCTCGTTAATTGTCTGTTCGCCGTCAATGATTCGCAATTTGCCTGAGGCGCGATAATAGTCGATTAACGGCTTAGTTTCATTGTGATAGACCATCATACGTTTCCGGACGGTTTCTTCATTATCGTCAGAGCGGCGTTTGAACTGATCGCCGCCGCAACGGTCGCATACGCCATATTGAATAGAGCGTTTCATCGTGTCGTGATAGCCCTCACCGCATTTGGCGCACGTATAGCGGCCGGAAACACGCTTCACCAATTGCTCGTCGTCCACCTCGAATACGATCGCCCAGTCGATCTGACTGCCGTCTTTGCCCAGTTTGACATCGAGCGCTTTTGCCTGGTTGGGCGTGCGGGGAAACCCGTCAAGAATGAACCCTGCGCCACCCGCCAATCCGTCCAGCGTCTCGAACACAGCGTCGACAATGACATCATCAGGCACCAAAGCACCTTGCTCCATGAAAGCCTTTGCTTTCAATCCAACATCGGTTTTGGCCGAGACGGCGGCGCGAAGCATGTCGCCCGACGATAGCTGACGCAGTCCGTACTTGTCTTCGATGAGCTTGGCCTGAGTGCCTTTGCCCGCGCCTGGTGGACCTAACAAAATCACGTTCATCGGCGCCGTGCTCCCGCTCCCCTGAGTTTGGCTTTCTTAATCAGGCCGTCATATTGATGCGCAAGCAGGTGGCTCTGTATCTGCGCGACGGTATCCATCGTAACACTCACCACGATCAGAAGCGATGTTCCCCCAAAATAAAACGGCACCGCCGCGTATGATCGCAAAAGCTCCGGCAATACGCACACCAGCGCTAGATATCCGGCGCCCACGACAGTAATTCGAGTCAGCACATAGTCGATGTATTCCGCCGTCCGGTCCCCAGGCCGAATGCCAGGAATGAAGCCGCCGTGCTTTTTCAGGTTGTCGGCCGTCTCTTTCGGGTTGAAGACGATGGCGGTGTAGAAGAAGGCGAAGAATACGATCAACGCCACATAAATGCCGATATAGAGCGGCTGACCAGGCCCCAGAAGCGCCGTCATGGTCGTGAGCCAGCCCGGCCCGCCCGCAGTACTTAAATTCGCGACTGTCGCGGGTAGAAGCAGAAGCGATGAGGCGAAAATAGGCGGAATAACCCCTGCGGTGTTCAGCTTAAGCGGCAAGTGAGAGCTGTCGCCCTGAAACTGCCGGTTCCCGATTTGCCGTTTGGGGTACTGGATGAGAAGCCGCCGCTGCGCTCGCTCCACATACACAATGAACGCGATGACCAGGATCATCATAACGCCAAGCGCCATAATCAGACCTGCGGACAGCGCTCCGGTACGGCCAAGCTCAAGCGTGCCCGCAATCGCGCCGGGCAATTCCGCCGCAATACCGGCAAAGATGATCAGCGAAATGCCGTTGCCGACGCCGCGCGCTGTGATCTGTTCGCCTAGCCACATGACGAACATGGTGCCGCCGACAAGAGTGATGACGGTCGTCGCCTGGAAGAAAAGCCCCGGATCGAGCACGACGTTTGACGCGCCTTCAAGCCCACGCGCAATGCCATAACCCTGAAGCGTCGCCAGAATTACCGTTGCATAACGTGTATATTGGTTAATCTGCTTGCGTCCGGACTCGCCCTCTTTTTTGAGCGCCTCAAGCGTTGGCGAGACCGTTGTCATGAGCTGGATGATAATCGAAGCCGAAATATACGGCATGATATTCAGCGCGAAAATTGCCATGCGGCCGATAGCGCCGCCTGAGAACATGTCCACCATGCCCAGAATGCCAGTCTGGTTCTGCTGCACGAGTTCGGCGAGCGCAGCCGGGTTAATACCGGGGAGTGGTATGTATGTGCCAAGACGATAGATCAGCAGTGCGCCGAGGGTGAACCAAAGGCGCTTCTTGAGTTCCTCAGCCTTCGCGAACGCTGAAAAATTCAGGTTCGAGGCAAGTTGTTCCGCGGCTGAAACCATAGTCCATAAACTCCAATCGTTCCAGCCTTACCGCTGGCATACGGCCGCGTTAGACAAGCCGCCGCAAGATCGTTCATTTAGCGTGTCACCGCGTATTACTGCGGAGAGAGCCTATATTTGTATCAAAATTACGCCCTCGCGCCAATCGTGTGTGCAGATGGTCGCTTAAACCCTTTTTTCAGCGGCCGCCTTCTTGCGAAGGGCTTTCTTACCAAGGGGCGCGTTCGAATCGACTTCTTTCATACGGGGTTTCAGCAGCCGCACGCTTCCGCCTAAAGCCTCAACCGCTTTCGTCGCCGAAGCGGAGGCGCCAGCCACTTCGAATGTGACCGCCGTTGTAATTTCTCCGTCCCCGAGAAGTCTTACGCCGTCGCTGACGCGGCGCAGCAGGCCTGACTTCACAAGAGCCACGCCGTTCACCTCGGATTTAGCGTCCAAACGTCCGGAATCAATAGCTGCCTGTACCTCGCCAATATTCACCTCGACATAGGTCTTGCGGAGAATGTTGGTGAAGCCACGTTTTGGCAGCCGCATGTGAATAGGCATCTGACCGCCCTCGAAGCCCTTGATGGCGACGCCGGAGCGCGATTTCTGACCTTTCACCCCACGGCCGGCTGTCTTGCCTTTGCCCGAGCCAATGCCCCGGCCCACGCGCTTGCGATCGCGCGAGGAGCCTGGATTATCCCGTAATTCGTTCAACCTCATAGCAGGCAGTCCTTATGCAAGATTAGCGGCGTAAGCGCACATTCAGGATTTCGCGCCATCGTCGATGATGCGCACCATGTGCTTTACTTTTTCGATCATGCCGCGCACGCACGGATTGTCCGGCACTTCGCGGCGGCGGTGCATTTTGTTGAGACCGAGACCCACAAGCGTCTCGCGCTGCTTGTAAGGGCGGCGAATGGGCGAGCCGATCTGCTCGATCAGAATTGTTTTTTTCGTCTCAGCCATGACTTCGGTCTCTCGAATTTCTTTGCTTACGTATCAGCGCCAGTGGTTGCGCCCTGGCCTTCAGCGCCATCGCGGCGGCGCGACACGATATCGCTCACCTTCTTGCCACGACGGGCGGCGACGCCACGCGGACTGTCTTCGTGCTTTAGCGCATTGAATGTCGCATGCACCATGTTGTATGGGTTCGACGTTCCGAGCGATTTCGCAACAACGTCCTGAATGCCGAGCGTCTCGAACACGGCGCGCATCGGGCCACCGGCGATGATGCCAGTGCCTGGAGGCGCCGCGCGCAGAATAACCCGGCCCGCGCCATGCTGGCCACGCACATCATGATGTAGCGTCCGGCCTTCGCGTAATGGTACGCGGATCATGTTGCGTTTGGCGGCTTCCGATGCCTTGCGGATCGCGTCCGGCACTTCGCGAGCTTTGCCATGACCGAAGCCGACCCGGCCCTTCTGATCGCCCAGTACGACAAGCGCGGCGAATGCAAAACGGCGTCCGCCCTTCACCACTTTCGCGACACGGTTGATATGGACGAGCTTGTCCATGAATTCGCTATCGCGTTCCTGGTCTTTGTTATCTCGACGATCGCGTTGTTCTCGAGCCACGGCTCCGTCCTTTCAGATGCATCATACAGCCCGGCCAGCAGCCTAGGCGAAAATTAGAAGTTCAAACCACCTTCGCGGGCGGCGTCGGCAAGCGCTTTAATCCGGCCATGATAAACATACCCACCACGGTCGAACACGACATCCTTAACCCCAGCCGCAACCGCACGCTCCGCAAGCAGCTTGCCGATTTCCGTAGCGGCGTTCACATCCGCGCCTTTGGTGAGCGTGCCGCGTACATCTTTCTCTAGACTTGAGGCGGAGGCGATAGTATGGCCCTTCCCGTCATCGATCACCTGCGCATAAATATGCTTGGATGAGCGGAACACACACAGCCGGGGGCGCTCCGAAACCTTACGGATATTGCGCCGAACGCGCGCCTTGCGTTTATCGCTGCTTGCCCGTGAATGTGCCATGGCCTATTTCTTCTTGCCTTCTTTGCGGTAAATGAATTCGCCCGCATATTTCACACCCTTGCCCTGATACGGCTCCGGCCCGCGATAGCGGCGGATCTCAGCGGCGATCTGGCCCACTTTGTCTTTTTCGATACCGGAAATCACAATCTCGGTTGGCTTCGGCACTACCACCGTTATCCCCTCCGGGATCGGATGGATAATTTCGTGGCTGTAGCCAAGCTGCAATTGCAATTCGCGAGGGCTTTTCAGCGCCGCACGATAGCCGACGCCGTTTATTTCGAGGTTCTTGCTGAAACCGTTGGTAACGCCGCCGACAAGGTTCTGCACCATCGACCGTGACATGCCCCACATCGAGCGCGCGCGTTTGCTGTCGTTGATCGGCGCTACATGGACTCCGTCATCGTCCAACTTCACCGACACATCGTCGACCAAAGTTAGCGACAGCTCCCCTTTAACGCCTTTAACCGTGACCTTCTGGCCTTCAACCTTGGCGGTGACGCCTTGGGGAACGGCGATAGGTTTTTTTCCAATACGAGACATGTATTCAAGTCCTCAAAAATCGACCGTTTGCGCGCCTAGAACACGCTGCATAAAACTTCGCCGCCGACATTTTCCTCGCGCGCACGGCTGTCCGACATCACGCCCTTCGGCGTTGACAGGATCGACACGCCAAGGCCGTTCGACACGACCGGCAGCTCTTTCACCGATGAATACACGCGGCGACCCGGTGTCGAAATGCGCTTGATTTCGCGAATAACGGGTTGCCCATCGTAGTATTTCAATTCGATTTCAAATTCGGGCATGCTGCCTGCATGCTCGACTTCGATATAACCGCGAATATAGCCTTCGTCTTTCAGAACATCGAGAACGCGAGCACGCATTTTCGAGGCCGGCGTTGAAACCTTCGGCCGTGAGCGCATCTGGGCGTTCCGGATCCGGGTCAGCATATCCCCCAAGGGATCGGAGATTGTCATGATCTAATGTTCCCTTACCAGCTCGATTTAACCAGGCCGGGTATCAGGCCATTGTTGCCAAGATCACGCATGGCTATGCGCGACATCCGAATTTTTCGATAATAGCCTCGCGAGCGACCCGTCAGCTCGCAGCGGTTATGAATCCGTATCTTGGAGCCGTTGCGCGGCATTGACGCCAACTTCAGAGTCGCCGTGAAGCGCTCGTCCATCGGCAACGTCTTATCCATAGCAATGGCCTTAAGCTCTTTGCGCTTCGTCAAATCCCGTTTGGTCATTCGGCGGCGTTTCAAATCCCGCTCGACCATGCTTGTCTTTGCCATATCCGTCTCCGCCCGCGTCTTAAACTTTAAACGGGAAATTGAAGTGCTTCAGCAACGCGCGCGCTTCGTCGTCATTCGGCGCCGTCGTGCAAACGATGATATCCATGCCCAAGATCTGATCCACTTTATCGTAGTCGATCTCGGGGAAAACGATGTGTTCTTTCAGGCCGCAGGCGTAGTTGCCGCGTCCGTCGAAGCTTTTCGGATTGAGGCCGCGAAAGTCCTTCACCCGCGGCAGCGCTATGGTGATGAAACGATCAAGAAACTCGTACATTCGCGCTTTGCGAAGCGTCACCTTGCAGCCAATCGCCATGCCATCGCGCAGCTTGAACGTCGCGATGGATTTGCGCGATTTCGTCAGGACAGGCTTCTGGCCGGCTATCAGCGCCAGATCGCGCGCCGCGTTGTCGGCTTTTTTCTTGTCATTGACCGCCTCGCCAACGCCCATATTAAGAACGATCTTCTCAAGGGAGGGTACGCGCATGACGTTGTCGTACTTGAATTCTTTGGCCATCTCCGCGCGGATTTTTTCGTCATACTCGCGCTTCATGCGTGGCATGTAGCCATTTACTGTCTTAGGCATCGATCGTCTCTCCCGAGCGTTTTGCGAACCGCACTTTACGCCCATCGTCTAAAATTTTAAAACCAACCCGCGTCGGCGCACCGTCTTTCGGGTCTTCAATCGCGATATTGGAGATGTTAATTGGCCCCTCCTTCGCAATAATTCCGCCCTCGGTTTTTGCCGACTGCTTGGTATGGCGCTTTATCATATTGACGCCCTGCACGAACGCGCGATCCTCTTTCGGCTGCACGCTCATGACCTCGCCACGTTTGCCCTTATCGCGGCCCGCGAGCACGACAACCTTATCGCCTTTACGAATTTTCTGCATTACAGCACCTCAGGCGCTAGGCTGATGATTTTCATGTGGCTTTTAGCGCGAAGCTCGCGTGGCACCGGGCCGAAGATGCGCGTGCCAATTGGCTCTTTCTGGTTGTTGACCAGCACCGCAGCGTTGCGGTCGAAGCGAATGATCGAGCCATCCACACGGCGAACCGGCGTCGCTGTGCGCACGACCACGGCCTTCATGACCTGACCCTTTTTTACGCGGCCTTTCGGAATCGCTTCCTTTACGCTGACAACGATGATGTCGCCCACATGCGCATAACGACGCTTCGATCCGCCCAAAACCTTAATGCACTGCACGCGGCGCGCGCCGGAATTGTCGGCGACGTCCAGGTTGGTTTGCATTTGTATCATAACGACTTCTTCTTTCGTAACGGCTCCAATAGCAAAGCCATCAAAGCCAGAGTTTGAGGGATGCTTGCTTAGGCGGCGCTATTTTCACGCGCAAGAGCAACCCAACGCTTATTCTTCGATATTGGTGGGCACTCCTCGATACGCACCAGCTCACCCTCCTTGAAGACGTTCTCTTCATCGTGAGCGTGATATTTCTTCGACAAACGCACCGTCTTTTTCAGCACCGGATGCGTGAGGCGGCGCTCGACCTTCACAACAATGGTCTTGTCGTTCTTGTCGGAGACGACCACGCCTTGGAGAATTCGCTTCGGCATTTTTAAACCTTCAAATCCCTAAACCTGGCCACGCTTCTGGCGGGCAATCGTTAAAATACGGGCGACATCGCGGCGAACGCGACGCACGCGCGCGGTGTTTTCCATCTGGCCGGTCGCTTTCTGAAAGCGCAGGTTGAACTGCTCGCGCTTCATCTTTATCAGCTCGTCCTGAAGCTGATCGACCGACAAATCTTTCATCTGTTCCAGTTTCATGGGCCGCTTCCTTAAACTTTCAATTCGCCGAGGCGGACGACGACACGGGTCTTAAGCGATAGTTTCGCGGCGCCAAGGCGCAGTGCCTCACGTGCGGTCTCATCATTCACACCGTCGATCTCAAACATGATCTTGCCTGGTTTAACGCGGGCCGCCCAATATTCAACCGAGCCTTTGCCTTTACCCATGCGAACCTCGGTTGGCTTCTTGGATATTGGCAGATCAGGGAACACGCGGATCCAGACACGACCGGCACGTTTCATCTGCCGTGTGATCGCACGACGAGCAGCTTCGATTTGGCGCGCAGAGACGCGCTCCGGCTCCATGGCTTTCAGGCCGTGGCTGCCGAAGTTCAGATCGGTGCCACCTTTAGCGTTGCCGTTCATGCGGCCTTTAAAGGCCTTGCGATATTTCGTCTTTTTCGGTTGCAGCATGGTCTTGTTCTAACGTTTCCAAATCAAACTGGTGCTGTTATGCGCCGCTTGTTAATCACGGTCGCGATCACGACGTCCGCCTCTGTCGCCGCGATCATCGTCACGGCGGCCGCGACCACCACCGCCGCCTCCGCCACCTTCTTGCGATTCAAGCGCCAGACGCTCCTGCGCCATCGGATCGTGCTCCAGGATTTCGCCTTTGAAAATCCAGACCTTAAGCCCGATAATGCCATACGCGGTTTTGGCCATGGCAGTGCCGTAATCAATGTTGGCGCGCAGGGTATGCAACGGCACGCGGCCTTCGCGATACCACTCCATACGCGCGATTTCAGCGCCGCCCAGACGACCCGAGCAATTGATGCGGATACCAAGCGCGCCAAGACGCTGCGCTGACTGCACCGAGCGCTTCATGGCGCGGCGGAACGCGATACGGCGTTCCAGTTGCTGCGCAATGCCTTCAGCGACGAGGTTAGCGTCAACTTCCGGTTTGCGAACTTCCAGAATATTCAGATGCACATCCGACGAGGTCAGCTTCGCGAGATCGCCGCGCAGCTTGTCAATGTCGGAGCCTTTTTTGCCGATAAGTATGCCCGGCCGTGCGCTGTAAACAGTGACGCGACACTTTTTGTGCGGGCGCTCGATGACAATTTTCGAAATACCGGCCTGACGGCGGTTTTTCATGATGAACTCGCGCATTTTCAGATCTTCATGCAGAAGCCGCGCGTAATCCTGGCCGTCGGCGAACCAGCGTGAATCCCACGTGCGGTTGATACCGAGGCGAAGACCGATCGGATTGACTTTCTGACCCATCAGGCGGTCTCCTCAACTTCACGCACGACCACGGTCAGTTGCGAGAACGGTTTTAAAATTTTGCCGGTGCGTCCCCGCGCGCGGGGACGAAAGCGCTTCATCACCAGGTTTTTGCCCACATAGGCTTCCGAAACGATCAGGCTGTCCACATCGAGATTATGGTTGTTCTCGGCGTTGGCGATGGCCGATTGTAACGTCTTCTTCACATCCTGCGCGATGCGTTTGCGCGAAAATGTCAACTCGGCCAATGCCTTGTCCACTTTTTTGCCGCGGATCATCGTCGCTACCAGATTGAGCTTCTGCGGGCTGATGCGGAGCGAGCGGCAGATGGCCTGCGCTTCTGTTTCCGGCAAGCGGCGTTCCTGCTTCACCTTGCTCATGGGTTACTTCCTCTTCGCTTTCTTGTCAGCGCCGTGACCGTAATACGTGCGCGTCGGCGAAAACTCGCCGAATTTATGACCGATCATGTCTTCGGTGATGAACACCGGGATATGCTTCTGACCGTTGTAAACGCCGAAGGTGAGGCCGACAAACTGCGGCAGCACGGTTGAGCGACGACTCCAGGTTTTGATCGCCTGGGTCGAGTTTTTCGAGCGCGCGACTTCTGCCTTCTTCAAGACGTGGCCGTCGACGAACGGGCCTTTCCATACGGATCGTGTCATGGCTTATTTCTTCTTCGTGCGGTTGCGCAGAATATATTTATCAGTTGCGGCGTTCGAGCGCGTCTTGGTGCCCTTGGTGCCCTTGCCCCATGGCGTGACCGGGTGACGGCCACCCGATGTACGGCCCTCGCCGCCGCCGTGCGGATGATCGAACGGGTTCATGGCGACGCCGCGAACCGATGGGCGGATGCCAAGCCAGCGCGCGCGCCCAGCCTTGCCGATATTGATGTTCGAATGATCCGGATTTGACACCGCGCCGACCGTCGCCATGCACTCCGACCGCACCATGCGAGTTTCGCCGGAGTTGAGACGAAGGATTGCGTAGCCAACATCGCGGCCCGCGAGTTGTGCATAGCAGCCCGCGGAGCGAGCAATTTGACCGCCCTTGCCCAGCTTCATCTCCACATTGTGGACGATAGTGCCGATTGGCATGCTGGCCAACGGCATGGCATTGCCGGGCTTTACGTCGACTTTCTCGCCAGAAATAACCTTGTCGCCGACGCTAAGGCGTTGCGGCGCAAGAATATAGACCTGTTCGCCATCTTCATATTTGATAAGCGCGATAAACGCGGAGCGGTTTGGATCATACTCAAGCCGCTCGACCGTGCCCGGCATGTCAAACTTGCGGCGCTTGAAGTCGATGACGCGATAGACGCGCTTGTGACCGCCACCGCGACGGCGCGTGGTAATGCGGCCGTGGTTGTTACGTCCAGCGCGCTCAATCTGCCCTTCAGTTAGCGATTTAATCGGGCCACCCTTCCATAAGGCGCTGCGATCAACGAGCACCAGCGCGCGTCGGCTTGGCGAGGTCGGGTTGTATGTTTTTAAAGCCATTTCATCCCCCTCACAAGCCTGTCGTCACGTCGACGGAATAGCCATCTTCAAGCGTCACAATTGCTTTTTTGACCGTGTTCTGGCGGCCTTCGATTCCCCGGAACCGTTTCAGCTTTCCTTTACGGTTCAACGTGTTGACTGCCTTGACTTTGACCTTGAAAAGCCTCTCGACGGCCTCCTTGATCTCGGTTTTGTTGGCGTCGCGCTTGACCTTGAAGATCACCTGATTGTTCTCGGACGCCATGGTCGATTTCTCGGTTACGACCGGCGAGAGAACGATGTCATAAATCTCATGCTCTTTCATTTAAACCGCTCTTCTAGCGCCTCGACGGCGGCTTTGGTCAACACCAGCTTATCGCGGCGCAAAATGTCGTAAACGTTGATGCCCTGCACGGGAAGCACGTCCACATTTGGAATGTTACGTGCTGCCAGAGCGAAATTTTCCTGCAATTCAGTGCCGCCAATGATTAGCGCGGAGGAAAGCCCCATGCCCTCAAACTGAGCGCGCAAAGCGCCCGTCTTCGGCTCGGCGATCTCCGCCTTGTCGAGGATGATGAGCTCGAATGCTTTCACCTTGGCCGACAGCGCATGCCGGAGGGCAAGCGCACGTACCTTCTTCGGCAGGTCGATAGCATGGCTGCGCGGCTGTGGGCCGAATGCCTTACCGCCGCCCCGGAACTGTGGCGCCTTCTTATTGGCGTGACGCGCCTGACCGGTGCCCTTCTGCTTATAAATTTTCTTGTTGGTGCCAATCACCTCGGAACGGCCTTTGGCGTAGTGTGTTCCCGCCTGGCGCTTCAGTAACTGATAGCGCACCATGCGGTGAAGGATGTCCACGCGCGGCTCAAGACCGAACACCTCATCAGGCAGCTCTATTGAGCCTGCGCTTTTGGCGTCGAGGCTGGTTACGTCGAGTTTCATTGCACGCCCTCCCCTTCGGCGTCAGCAGCATTTTGAGGCGCGGCAGCACCGCCCGGCATACGGAATTTGCCAGGCTTTGGCGCACCCTCAGGCAACGCGCGCTTCACAGCGTCGCGGATCATGACATATCCGCCCTTGGAGCCGGGCACGGAGCCTTTAATCATAATAAGGCCGCGCTCAACGTCAGTTTTGACCACCTGAAGGTTCTGCGTTGTGGTGCGCTCGGCACCGTAGTGGCCAGCCATCTTCTTGCCCTTGAACACCTTGCCCGGATCTTGACGCTGACCAGTCGAACCATGGCTTCGGTGCGAGACCGACACGCCGTGCGAGGCGCGAAGACCGCCAAAGTTCCAGCGCTTCATAACGCCCGAAAAGCCGTGACCGATGGAGGTGCCGGTTGCGTCAATCAACTGCCCTTCGACGAAATGGTCGGCGGTTATCTCCGCGCCCACTGCGATCATGTTGTCGGGCGTCACGCGAAACTCGGCGAGTTCGCGCTTCGGTTCAACATTGGCCGCCGCGAAATGACCGCGTTGCGCCTTGGTTACGTTTTTCACTTTTGCCGTGCCAACGCCGAGCTGGAGGGCGACGTAGCCGTTCTTCTCCTGCGTGCGGTGCGCGACCACCTGGCAATTATCGATTTTGAGCACAGTCACTGGCACATGCTCGCCCGTCGCCGTAAAGACGCGGGTCATTCCCAGTTTCTGCGCGATGACACCTGACCGCATGGGCCTGCCTCGAATTCTGAATAAAGTTTAAAGTTTGATCTCAACGTCCACGCCAGCCGCAAGGTCGAGCTTCATGAGCGCGTCCACGGTTTGCGGGGTCGGATCGACGATGTCGATGAGCCGCTTATGCGTGCGCATCTCGAATTGCTCACGGCTCTTTTTGTCCACGTGCGGCGAACGGTTGACGGTAAAGCGCTCGATGCGCGTTGGCAGCGGAATCGGGCCACGCACATCCGCGCCGGTGCGCTTCGCGGTGTTCACGATTTCCTTGGTCGACACGTCCAGCACCCGATGATCGAATGCCTTTAGCCGAATGCGGATTGTCTGCCCTGCCATGTCTTTATCCGTACTTTCTTAGCGACACTCAAAAGAAGAAGGCGCTCCGCCATGTCGGCCAGTGAGCGCCCGATAGGCTACACCGTAACTACTTAATGATGCTTGCGACGACGCCAGCGCCAACTGTCCGACCACCTTCGCGGATCGCGAAACGGAGTTTTTCCTCCATCGCGATCGGCACAATCAGCTCAACCTCGATGGCGATGTTATCGCCGGGCATGACCATTTCGGTGCCTTCTGGCAAATGCACGACGCCAGTTACATCCGTCGTGCGGAAGTAGAACTGCGGACGATAGTTGGCGAAGAACGGGGTGTGACGGCCACCTTCTTCTTTCGTTAGAATATAGGCTTCGGCTTTGAAGCGGGTGTGCGGGAGAACGCTGCCAGGCTTGCAGAGAATTTGGCCACGCTGGATGCCTTCACGGTCAACGCCGCGCAGGAGGCAGCCCACGTTGTCGCCAGCTTCGCCCTGATCGAGCAGCTTGCGGAACATTTCAACGCCTGTCACGATGGACTTCGAGGTTGGCTTGATACCGACGATCTCGACTTCCTCGCCTACTTTAATAATGCCGCGCTCGATACGGCCAGTCACCACGGTGCCACGGCCGGAAATGGAGAACACGTCTTCAATCGGCATGAGGAACGGCTTGTCTTTCGGGCGGTCCGGCTGCGGAATGTAAGCGTCAACCGCGTCCATCAGCGCTCTTACGGCTTCCATGCCAATTTCTGGCGTCTTGCCTTCAAGCGCGGCGACAGCCGAGCCTTTAACGATTGGAATGTCGTCGCCAGGGAATTGATACATTGTCAAAAGCTCGCGAACCTCTAGTTCGACAAGTTCAAGCAGCTCGGGGTCATCGACCAGATCGACCTTGTTCATAAATACGACAAGCGCTGGCACGCCAACCTGACGGGCAAGCAGGATGTGCTCGCGTGTTTGCGGCATCGGGCCGTCCGACGCGGAGACGACGAGGATAGCGCCGTCCATTTGCGCGGCGCCGGTGATCATGTTTTTCACGTAATCGGCGTGGCCTGGGCAATCGACGTGCGCGTAATGCCGCTTGGAAGTTTCATACTCCACGTGCGACGTGGAAATCGTAATGCCGCGCGCTTTTTCCTCTGGCGCCTTGTCGATCTGGTCGTAAGCGGTGAACTTCGCGCCGCCTGACTCAGCCAGAACCTTCGTGATCGCCGCCGTCAACGACGTCTTGCCATGGTCGACGTGACCGATGGTGCCGATGTTGCAATGCGGCTTGCTACGATTAAACTTTTCCTTGCCCATGAGGCTCTCCGTCTTCCTTTGTCGTCACTCTGTTGTGGTTGGTTGTGGTTGAACTCAAGCGTACTTAGCTTGGACTTCCTCCGCCACGTTTTGCGGCACTTGCGCGTAATGATCGAAAGTCATGCTAAACGAGGCGCGTCCCTGGCTCATGGAGCGCAACGTATTCACGTAGCCGAACATGTTAGCAAGCGGCACCATCGAGATAATGACGGTCGCGTTGCCGCGCATTTCCTGACCCTGAATTTGTCCGCGACGGCCGGTCAAATCGCCGATAACGCCACCGACATAATCTTCAGGCGAAACGCACTCCACCTTCATAATCGGCTCAAGCAGTTTCGGTCCCGCCTTGTGGGCGCCCTCGCGGAAAGCCATGCGCGAGGCGATCTCGAAAGCCAGCGCGCTGGAGTCCACCTCGTGATAGGCGCCATCGACAAGCGATATCTTGATGTCGAGCATGGGAAAGCCGGCGACAACGCCGTTGTCCAAAACGCTCTTCAAGCCCTTCTCAACGCCCGGTATGTATTCCTTGGGCACGGAGCCGCCAATGACCTTCGATTCAAATACGAAGCCGCTGTTAGGCTCGCCTGGCTCGATAACGATCTTCACGCGCGCAAATTGGCCCGAACCACCCGTCTGCTTTTTGTGCGTGTAATCGACTTCGGCTTTTTTGGTCAGCGTTTCACGATACGCTACCTGCGGTGCGCCAATGTTGGCGTCAACTTTGTAGGTACGGCGCAAAATATCGACTTTGATGTCGAGATGAAGCTCACCCATTCCCTTCAGGATAGTCTGGCCGGATTCCTGGTCTGTCGAAACGCGGAAGGATGGATCTTCAGCAGCCAGTTTAGAAAGCGCGATGCCAAGCTTCTCCTGATCCGCTTTCGACTTCGGCTCGATGGCGATCTCAATGACCGGCTCAGGAAACTCCATACGCTCCAGGATGACGGCCTTCTGCGGATCGCAAAGCGTATCGCCGGTGCGAACTTCCTTGAGACCGGCAAGGGCGACGATGTCGCCCGCAAACGCTTCCTTGATGTCCTCGCGGTTGTTGGCGTGCATCAGTAGCATACGGCCAATGCGCTCTTTTTTGTCGCGCGTGGAATTGATGACATTTGCGCCAGTTTCCGCGCGGCCCGAGTAAATCCGGCAGAACGTGATGGTGCCGACAAATGGGTCGTCCATGATCTTGAATGCGAGCATGGAGAACGGCTCGGCATCGGACGCGCGGCGAACCACGTCAGCTTCAGTTTTATAGTCGATCCCTTTGATTGGCGGCACGTCAAGCGGCGATGGCAGGTAGTCAACCACACCATCGAGAAGCGGCTGTACGCCTTTGTTTTTAAACGCGGAGCCGCAGAAAACTGGATAAAATGAGCTTGCAACGGTGCCTTTGCGAATCAAGCGCTTTGTCGTCGCCTCATCTGGCTCGACGCCGTCCAGATACGCTGCCAGTACATCCTCATCCTGATCGACAATCGCCTCAAGCATCTGCTCGCGATACTCTTTGGCTTTGTCCAGCATGTCGGCGGGAATGTCTTCGTCGTGGAAAGCTGCGCCAAGAGTTTCCTCCTGCCACACAATCGCTTTCATGCGAACGAGGTCGATTACGCCCTTGAATGCGTTTTCGGAGCCGATAGGCAACTGCACGATGACAGTTTTCGCGCCGAGACGTTTATGGATGCTATCGACGGAGTCATAAAAATCGGCGCCGGTCTTGTCCATTTTGTTGACGAAAAACATGCGCGGCACGCCGTATTTGTCGCCCTGACGCCATACGGTTTCCGTCTGCGGCTCAACACCCTGGTTAGCGTCGAGCAACGCCACCGCACCGTCGAGTACGCGCAGCGAGCGCTCTACTTCGATGGTGAAGTCTACGTGGCCTGGCGTATCGATGATATTGATGCGCTTGTCTTTCCAGTAGCAGGTCGTGGCGGCCGAGGTGATCGTGATACCTCGCTCCTGCTCCTGCTCCATCCAGTCCATTGTCGCGGCGCCGTCATGCACTTCGCCAATTTTATGCGATTTGCCAGTGTAATAGAGAATGCGTTCAGTCGTCGTGGTTTTACCCGCATCTATATGGGCCATGATGCCGATATTGCGATAGTCTTCGATCGGTGTTTGACGCGCCATGATTTACGTCTCCCTAGCCCAAACCTTAAAAGTTACCAGCGGTAATGCGAAAACGCCTTGTTAGCGTCCGCCATCTTGTGAGTGTCTTCGCGCTTCTTGACAGCCGTGCCACGATTGTTGGCGGCGTCGAGAAGTTCGCCCGAAAGACGCTCCTCCATTGTGTTCTCGTTGCGCTTGCGTGCGGCTGCGATGATCCAGCGAATGGCCAGCGCCTGACGGCGGTCGTTGCGAACCTCGACAGGCACCTGATATGTGGCGCCGCCAACCCGGCGTGAACGCACCTCAACTGCTGGCTTCACATTACCCAGCGCTTCGTGAAACATTTGCAGCGCGTCGCGCTTAGCCTTTGTTTCAATGCGGTCGAGCGCGCCATAGACGATCGCCTCTGCGCCGGACTTTTTGCCGTCGAACATGAGGCTGTTCATGAATTTGGTCAGCACCAGATCGCCGTATTTGGCGTCAGGGATAATGTCGCGTTTTTCGGCTCTGTGACGGCGAGACATGTCTAATTCCTCAAACGATAAATCAAGCGCTTCCGTCTGTTACTTAGGACGTTTCGCGCCATATTTCGAGCGGCGCTGACGGCGTTTAGCCACACCTTGGGTGTCGAGCACGCCGCGAATGATGTGATAGCGAACGCCCGGCAAATCCTTCACGCGGCCGCCGCGGATAAGCACCACGGAGTGCTCCTGCAGGTTATGACCCTCGCCTGGAATGTAGCTCGTCACTTCAAAGCCGTTTACGAGACGAACGCGCGCCACTTTACGAAGCGCGGAGTTGGGCTTTTTCGGCGTCGTTGTGTAAACGCGCGTGCAAACGCCACGTTTTTGCGGACATTCCTGCATTGCGGGCACTTTGTTCCGCTTTGCGGGCACAGTGCGCGGCTTACGAATGAGCTGTTGTACGGTTGGCATTAAATCCCAGACCCAAGCAAATGTTAAAGAGCGCTCGACGTGCCACCCTTTCGGAATGACGCACGACCGGCGCTCAAAAGCGACTAGAGGATCACCATCCGCAAGCGAGCGGCGATCATAACCCAGATTTTATCCGGCTTGCTTTCGCAGCAGCGTTTAAGGATATCAGCGCGAACAGTCGCGCGCTGACAGTCAATCCTTACCACCTGCCGATAAAGTAGGCGCAAAATAGTCCGCCCGTTTCTCCGCGTCAAGCCATAAGTGCAGGGAAATCGCGGCAGAATCGACATATAGTGACAGAAGCTTAAGCGGCGACTTGTTTCGAAGGGCGCGCAACTCTAGGCTCTAAGCCAATATTAGCCCGTAACACGGTGATTTGGATGCAATTTACACTCTCCATTTGTTGCCTGTCATGACCCCGGCGCGCCCACTGTCGGGCTTCAAGGTTGTGGAGCTGACGCGCGTGCTCGCTGCGCCCTGGGCCGGGCAAATTCTTGCCGACCTTGGCGCTGACGTGATTAAAATCGAAAGTCCGGCGGGCGACGACACCCGCGGCTGGGGTCCGCCCTTCGTGCAGACGAATGATGGCATTAGCCTTGGCGCCGCCTATTTCAGCACATGCAATCGCGGCAAGCGCTCCGCCGTGGCAGATTTCAAGACGCCGGAAGGGCAAGCGCTGGTGCGCCGCCTCGCCACCCACGCGGACGTGCTGCTGGAAAACTTCAAGGTTGGCGGGCTGGCGGCTTATGGCCTCGACTACGCATCCTTGCGTTCGATCAACCCACGGCTTGTGTACTGCTCGGTGACTGGTTTTGGGCAAACTGGCCCATATGCGCATCGTCCGGGTTATGACTTTTTAACACAAGGCATGGGCGGCGTGATGAGCGTCACCGGCGAGCTTGGCGGCCAGCGTCTGCGTTCCGGTGTGGCTGTCTCGGATATTTCAGCCGGGCTTTACGCGGCGATTGGCGTGCAGGCGGTGCTTTTGCAACGGACGCGCACCGGCGAGGGCGCGCATGTCGATATCGCGCTGCTGGACTCGACCGTCGCCATTCTCGCTTATCTCGGTTTGAACTTTCTGGCCAGTGGCGTCGAGCCGGGCACGCAAGGCAACACGCATCCAAATATCGTGCCCTATCAGCCATTCAAAACAGCGGACGGGGAAATCATCATCGCGGCTGGCAACAACGCGCAGTTCGCCCAGCTTTGCGCCGTCCTGGGTAGGTCTGATCTTGCCCGCGACCCGCGTTACGCGACAAATGCGGAGCGCGCCAGCAATCGCGAAAGCCTAGTCTCCGATCTTACCGCACATATTGCGCTGCAAACGAGCGCCGATCTACTATCGCAGCTTGAAAAATCCGGCGTCCCTGCTGGCCCCATCAACGATTTCGGCGCTGTTTTCGCCGACCCACAGGTCATCTCGCGCGGCATGCAGATTGACTGCGATGGCGTACCCGGCGTGCGCACGCCGATTATGGTCGATGCCGCTCCAGCCACATCCTGCCGCGCCCCGCTCCTCGCTGAGCATCAGTGCAAAATCGAAGCGGCCGAAGGTTGGCCCGATCTTTGATCGGTATCTATGCATTGCTATTATAATTATTCGTTTATCTCATCCTCATAACCGAGAAGCGACAAAGCCTGCGCTTTTAGCCCGCGCTTCTGGCACGCATAAACAAGCGCATCCTCGCGGCCATGGGTCACCCATACTTCAGACGCACCCGTATCATTAATGCTTTCAAGTAGTTCGTCCCAATCGCAGTGGTCGGAGATGATGAGCGGCAGCTCAACGCGCGCCTGCTTGGCGCGGGCGCGTATCTGCATCCAGCCGGAGGCGGCGGCGGGGATTATGTCGGGCAGCGCGCGTGACCAGCGGTCGGCGACGGCGGAGGGCGGCGCAAGCACGATTTCGCCCGCCAGCTCCTTCTTGTTCATGTGGCCAATGGGGCGCACGTCGCCCATATGGAGGCCAAACCCCGCATAAAGCTCGGTTAATTTCACTAGCGCGCCGTGGAGGTAAATAGGCTTGTCGTAACCCGCGCGGCGTAACTCCATAATAAGCCGCTGGCATTTGCCAAGCGCATAAACGCCGACGAGATGCGTCGCGCCCGGAAACGTGGCGAGCGAGGTCAGCAGCTTAGCGATCTCCGCCTCGATGGGCGGATGGCGGAAGACAGGCAGCCCGAAAGTCGCCTCGGTTACGAACAAATCGCACGAAATCGGCTCGAACGGGGCGGCGGTCGGGTCGGCGCGGCGCTTGTAATCACCGGAAATCACCGCGCGCGCGCCGCCATATTCGAGCAAAATTTGCGCCGAGCCGGTGATATGCCCCGCGGGATGCAGCGTCACGCGCACGTCGCCAATCACGACCGTCTCGCCATAAGGCAACGGGGCGCGGGCGGCGGTGAAATTCTCGCCATACCGGCACGCCATGATGTCGATGGTTCGTGGCGTGGCGACAACGCGGGCGTGGCCGGAGCGGGCGTGATCGGCGTGACCGTGGGTAACGATAGCCTGATCCACCGGCCGCGTCGGATCGATGTATAACTGTCCGGGAATGCAATAAAGCCCCTCCGGCCGCACCTCCAGCCACTGCGACGGATGCTTCATGGCGGAGGCAACACCAGAACGTTTCCCGCCGAGGCGTGAAAGCGCCTGATCTCATCGGCGTGATGCAGCAGAAGCCCCGCCACCTCATCTATTTTACAGTTTGGCAAGCGTACATAAATCGTTTTGTAGCTTTTATGCCGCCGCGCGATCTCTAAGAAATCAGCGTCCTTTGTCACCACCATTATGCCGAACTGCGCTGCATAACGCTGGATTTGAAGGTCGGCGTTAGATAGTTCGAGGCGTGCGGCATGATTGCAGCCAGGGAAGGCGCTCTTAAGTTTCTTAGCGAGCCTCGGCGAAAGGTTCAGATCGAACAAAAGCATGAGCCGCGCTTACTCGGCGGCTACATGTTCAGCTTTGCCGTGGCCCACTGCGGTTTTGCGGGCGCAGTCCGAGGCGAAATTAATCGCTGCAACAATATCCTCACGCGTAAGGTACGGAAAATCGTCAATGATCTCATCAAAGCTCATGCCGGCGCCGAGATAGTCGAGCACGTCGGACACGGTGATGCGCATGCCACGAATGCAGGGCTGCCCGCCGCGCTTACCTTCTTCAAACGTGATGATCTCATGTTTTTCCATGCTGTATAGTTTGGCGATACCGCCCTTTGCGTCAAGTACAAGATTTATGAATTACCCCTGACACAGGCTTTGTGAAACCGATGGGACGTAGGCTTAAACCAGGGCTAGGGCGTTCGCTGTCAGATAGCTTGCGAACATAAGCCACACCGACATTGGCGCCAGCAACACGCCCGCGATCCGATCCTTGCCGCCGAGATATAAAGCCACCGCTAGCGTCGCGACCAGGGTGGCAATATTGCCGATCAAGGCGATGCGCAGGTTGCTCAAGCCCTCGGTGTAAACCGGGTACAACAGACAGGCGATGGCCAATGCCACAACGAGCCAGCGCGCGCTGGAATTGAGCTTGGCAAGCCGGGCATAAATCACGCCCATTATGGCGAATAACGCCACCCATATCGCGCCCACTACCCAGCCCGGGGGCGCAGCCGTGCGCGGGCCAACAGGCGAACTGCCGGAATCAAACCGCAGGCCAAATATTAAGCCGTTCGCCAGCAAGCATGCGGCCACGAAGGCGAGCACAGCATAAATTGTCCTATTTTTACTTTGCATCTGTGCCTCAATCATGCCGGTGCGAGCAACGTGAGATTTCAAATGTGATGATCTCCTGCGCTCTGGTAGCGTACAGTTCGCGGTTGGAGGCACGCCCGTCAAGAGGAGGTCGCGGGGATCGCGAAGCATAAGCCGAAAATCAATTTGCCGCCTTACGTCTCCGCGTGGTTCGCCGGGCGCGGCTGGAGCCTACGCGCTTATCAGGCGGCGATGGTGGAAGCGTTCAGCGCCGGGCGCTCGACGCTGCTCATCGCACCGACTGGGGGTGGCAAAACGCTGTCCGGATTTCTGCCCTCGCTCATCGACATTCACGAGCGCGGCGCGGAGGGGCTGCACACGCTCTATATTTCGCCGTTGAAGGCGCTGGCCAACGACATCGAGCGCAATCTGGCCACGCCGATCCGCGAAATGGGGATGAATGTGCGCGTCGAAAGCCGCACCGGCGATACGCCCGGCGCCAAACGCCAGCGGCAACGCACCGACCCGCCGCACATTCTTCTTACCACGCCAGAAAGTCTCATGCTGATGCTGTCGAACAAGGACGCGGAACGGATGTTTCGCGGGGTTCGCCTTGTCATCATCGACGAAACGCACAGCTTTGCCCACACCAAACGCGGGGACTTCACGGCGCTGACCATGGCGCGGCTCGCCAAGCTGGCGCCGGGGCATGTCCGCTTTGGCCTGTCAGCGACGGTCGCCGAGCCGCTGCGGCTGGCGGAATGGCTCGGGCCTGTCGCAGCGCCAGCGCATATCCTCGACGCCGGATTACCATCGCGCCCCGAGATCGAGATCATCGACGCCGCCGCGACCATTCCCTACGGCGGCTTCATGTCCCGCTACGCCGTGCCGGAGATTTACGCAGCCATCAAGTCGGCCAAGACCTCCATCGTGTTCGTGAACACGCGGGCGCAGGCGGAGCTGATTTTGCAGGCCATCTGGGAGGTGAACGAGGACGAGTTGCCGATCACGGTCTATCACGGCAGCCTTTCGCGCGAACAGCGCCGTCGCACCGAGGCGATGATGGCGGCAGGCAAACTGCGCTCGGTTGTCGCAACAGCGGCGCTGGAGTTGGGCATCGACTGGGGCGACGTCGCTCTTGTCATCCAGGTTGGAGCGCCAAAAGGCGTGAGCCGCCTGCTGCAGCGCATCGGACGCTCCAACCACCGACTGGATGAGCCGAGCCAGGCGCTGCTGGTGCCGGGCAACCGTTTCGAGGCGCTGGAATGCCAGGCCGCGATGGAAGCAATCGCGGCGGGCAAGCTGGACGGCGAGGAGTTAATGCCCGGCGCGCTGGATGTTATCGCGCAATACATCATCAACTGCGCCTGCTCCGAGCCGATCGACGCCGACGAGTTGTTCGCCGAAATCCGCACCGCCGCGCCCTACGCCGCCCTGCTGCGCGAAACCTATGACCGCCTGTTCCGCTTCGCCGTGGATGGCGGCTCGGTCTTGCGCAACTATCCCCGCTATCACCGCCTGGTGGAGGAAAATGGGCGCTGGCGCATCGCCCACCCGACCGTGATGCGGCGGCACCGGCAGAATGTCGGCGTCATTGTGGAAGCGGCGCGGCTGAAGGTGAAGCGGCTCAGCGGAAAAAGCCGCATTGGGCGCATCCTGGGCGAGGTGGAGGAGCATTTTGCGCAAGGGCTAACGCCGGGGGATACTTTTTTTTTCGCGGGCGAGGTGCTGGAGTTCATCGGCGTGCGCGATATGGCGCTCGAAGCCCGGCCCGCCGCTGCCGCGCGGGAGCCTAAAATTCCATCCTACGCTGGCGGGCAGATGCCGCTTTCGACATTTCTCGCCGATGGAGTGCGTAGCCTGCTTGCGCGGCCCGGCGATTGGCCCGCCCTGCCCCTCGACGTGCGCGAGTGGCTGGATTTGCAACAGCGCTTCTCCGCGCTCCCCGCGCCGGGCTGCTTGTTGATCGAGCATTTCCGCTGGCGGCGGCTGAATTATTGCGTTTTTTACACCTTTGAGGGCCGCAAGGCAAACCAGACGCTCGGCATGCTGATCACCCGCCGAATGGAGCGCATGGGGCTAAAGCCCATCAGCTTTCAAATCACCGATTATGCGCTCGCTATCGGTCTGTTGAGCAATGTCGATGAGACGCACGTGGCGGCATTGCTGGCGACGGATATTCTAGGCGATGATCTGGAGGAATGGATCCTCGCCTCGCCGATGCTGAAACGCGCCTTCCGGCACGTGGCGACGGTCGCCGGGCTGACCGAGCAGCAAAATTCGGGCGTGCACAAGTCGATGCGGCAAATGACCATGTCCACCGATCTGATCTACGATGTGTTATTGAAGCACGAACCCGATCATGTGCTCCTAAGCGTAGCTCGCCGCGACGCCGAGCGCGAACTTCTGGATATCAAGCGCCTATCGAACATGCTGAACCGCTTTCAAAACCACCGCCAGTTCATCGCGCTCGACCGCGCCTCACCCTTCTCGATCCCCGTGCTGATGGAGGTGCGCACCGAGCAAGTGCGCGGCTCGGGTATCGAGGCGCTGCTCGCGCAAGGCTCCATTCAGGAAGAAGCCGACCAGATGATGGAGGACGTGCGTGCAGCCGTTTCGATAGGCTCACAAAATTAATAAGTCTGTTCCAAGAGGACGACGGCGAATGCAGCCTGGTTCGATAACGACGAGCACATTGCAGACTGTCTCTCTTAAACTAGACAGAGCGGCGACCACACGGATGTTGCGCACCTCCCAATCCACCGACTTCAACGCGATGCGAACGACCCAAAGTCCGCGCCTTAAATCTGATCGCTAACTCGCAAAATCTGCGTCTTCGGTGAGGAGTATGCGACCGTTGTTGTACGCCAAGGCCAAAACCTCGGGATCGCTGGCCCCAGGGGCGATGTCCGCCGAGCGTTTCACATCAAAGCCGGCTTTTAGGAGTGCACGCAACATTGGCCCTGAAAAGCATTCATCAGCGAGGTAGCGCGGCATTACTCAGCAGCGACAGCGGATGCGTGGCTCAAATAGTCGGCTGCATATTCATGAGCAGCACGAATGTCGTCGAGCGTAAGCGGCGGGTAGTCAGCAATTATTTCCGCTTCGCTGTCGCCCGCCGCCAGGCAGCGTAAGATGTGTTCGACGGTAATGCGCGTGCCCGCTATCACCGGCTTGCCGAACATGATTTTAAGGTCTCGTTTAATGCGCGGGTGGCTCACTGCACGGCTTTCCTTGGTTGATTTCGCACTATAACACATACGGCGTGATGTCATACAATCATGCCCATACGTATCGGTTATCATGACCCGAGCTATATTTCAGGACGAGGCGTAGCAATCGATGGACAACGCGCGTGCAGCCAATTCGTAAACTTGCAGACAATGCGGTGATTGAAATCGCCTTTGCAGGCGAAACCATTGCGCTCGATGGGCGCGGCGTCGCGTTCCTGCCCGCGCAAGGCGCGCTGATTGTCGCGGATTTGCACCTGGAGAAAGGCTCGCGCTTTGCGGCGATGCGCCGTCCTGTCCCGACGCTTGACACGCACGACACGCTGACGCGGCTAAGGGTATGCGTCGGCGACTGGCGACCGCATACCGTCATCTGCCTCGGCGACAGTTTTCACGATGCGCGGGCGGGTCTCAGACTTGCGCCGGAGGATCGTAAGGCGCTGGACGATTTGTGCGGCCTTGCGGGCCGTTGGATATGGTTATCCGGCAATCACGATCCGCGTCCGCCAGAAGGGCTCAGAGGAGAGGCGCTGGACAGCCTATCCATCGGCGCATTGCGGCTGACGCACATTCCCACGCCCGGCACGGAGCCACAGATCGCCGGACATATGCATCCCAAAACGCATGTCTCAGCGGCGCGGCGGAAAATATCGGGGCCTTGTTTTGTACGTGGTTTGCGGCTGCTGATCCTGCCTGCTTTCGGCGCTTACACAGGAGGATTATCCTGCAAATCCCCTGCCATGGCAGCGTTTTTTCCCGACGAAACCCCCTTGTGTTACATGATGTTTCAAGAAAAACTTTTTCAGATCATGTAGAAGTTTTGAAATATTGCCATCACGCTAATATGACTCCATATTAGGGCTTTACGCGTTTAGCCTGATGCTGGCTTGGCGTCTGAAGCCCCCTCCGATCAACGCAAATCTCGAAGGTTCGGCCTATGGACAGCGGACAATTACTGCTGGTGGCGACATTTTTGGCTGTCGCGGCCGTAATGGCTCCACTCGGACGCCGGTTCAAACTGGGCACGGTGCTAGGATACCTTCTCGGCGGCGTGCTGTTGGCTCAGTTTGAGCAAACTCTTAAAATCGCCAAGCCCGAGGATATTCTGCATACCGCCGAGCTTGGCGTGGCGATGTTCCTGTTTCTGATCGGGCTAGAGTTGAAGCCCCGGCGGCTATGGTCATTCCGCTACAATGTGTTCGTGCTGGGCGGCATTCAGGTTGTGCTGACCGCAACAGTTCTTACCGTGATAGGCGTTTACTTCGGCTATGCAATCGCCACATGGCTCTTAGTCGGCCTCGCTGTATCGCTATCGTCGACGGCGTTTGCGCTGCAAATTCTGGAGGAAAAAGGGGAGTTGCAGGCCCGCCACGGACGCCTGGCTTTTTCCATTCTTCTGTTTCAGGACATTGCCGCTATTCCGATTATCGCGCTTGTGCCCGTGTTCGCGACTGGCGCAGGGCTCACTCCGAGTGACACCGCAATCGCCGCAGCCAAAGCGCTTGGCGCTGTCGCCGCGCTCATCATCGTCGGGCAATTCGTGCTCGACCGGCTTTACCGGCTCGTCGCCTCAACCGGCGTGCGTGAGGCGATGACCGCCAGCGCGCTGCTTACGGTGCTGTCAGCGGTAATGCTCATGCAAGCCATCGGCATGTCGCCCGCCCTTGGCGCGTTTGTGGCGGGCGTGCTTCTAGCGGACTCCGAATACCGTCACCAGCTTGCGTCCGACATAGCGCCGTTTGAAGCGCTTTTGCTTGGCGTATTCTTCACCGCCATTGGCCTGACACTGGACATTTCAGCCGTTATGGAACAGCCCGGGCTGATCGCCATTGGCGTTGTCGGTCTCGTTTCCGTGAAAATCATTATTCTCTATCTGATCGGGCGCTGGCAGGGGTTGGATGGATGGGCGGCGCGGCGGCTGGCCCTGGTGCTGTCGCAGGGCGGGGAGTTCGCGTTTGTGGTGTTTGCCGCCGCTTCGCAGAATTCCATATTGCAGTCTGATGAGGCAAACATTCTGGCGGTTGTCGTGACACTTTCGATGGTCACCACCCCATTCCTGCTGATGATCGATGACTACTTCGATAAAGAACCTGTCAAACCGCTCCCTGCGTTCGACACGCCGCCGCGTGCGGACCAGCACGTGGTCATTGCCGGATTTGGCCGTTTTGGACAGATCGTCGCCCGTATCCTGCGCGCTAAGCGCATTCCGTTCACCGCGCTTGACATCGACCCCGAGCAGGTCAGCTTCGTTGGCCAGTTCGATAACAAAATCTATTACGGCGACGCCAGCCGCCTGAATGTGCTGGAAGCTGCCGAGACGGGCAAAGCCCGCGCTTTTATCCTCGCAATCGACGACATTGAAACCTCGGTTGCAACCGCACAAGTGGTGCGGCGGTATTTCCCGAATGTTCCCGTTTATGCCCGCGCCCGCAACCGCCAGCATGTCCACCGGCTGATGGATTTGGGCGTCGAAAATATTGAACGCGAGACCTATCACTCTGCGCTGGAGCTTACGCGCGATCTGTTGCGCGGACTGGGACACTCGCCGCAACAGGCCCGGTACATGGTCGAGACATTTAAGGAACATGACGAGAAGCGTCTCTTCGACGACTATAAGCATTACACCGATATAGAGAAAATAATGTCGCTTGCAAAAAGGCAGTCGCAGGAGCTGGAGGAGCTGTTCGCGCAGGACATTCAGCAACTCGAAAAACCGGCCGCCAAACCAGACGTTGCGGCAAAGCAGAAATCCGCCGCCACGCCCGCGCGCAAGGCGGATAGCACCACCAAGCCTGCGGCCGAAAGTCCAAGAGAGATCGCGCCGACCTGATTGCCGCTTGCCCCGAAAGGCGTGCCCAGCTAATGCCTAAGGAGGCAACGGCGAGGGCGCGGCGTGACGGTTTCACCGGGTTTGATGTTCTGGATTTCGCTGCGGCTTGGCCTCACATCCTTTGGTGGCCCCGTGGCGCATCTCGCCTATTTCCGCGACGAGTTCGTGACGCGGCGGCGCTGGTTCGACGAGGAGACATACGCCGATCTGGTCGCCCTCAGCCAGTTTGTGCCCGGCCCCGCCAGCAGCCAGACGCTGTACGCCATTGGTTTGCTGAAAGGCGGCTTTTGGGGCGGCATGGCGGCGTGGCTAGGCTTCACCCTCCCCTCCGCACTTTTGATGCTAGCCGCCGTTTATGGCCTGCAATTCGCTACCGGCGCCACGACGCAAGGGCTTATCCACGGACTTAAGATCGTGGCGGTCGCGGTGGTGACACAGGCGGTGTGGAGCATGGCAAAAAGCCTTTGCCCAGACAGAACAAGGGCGAGCATCGCAATAGCGGCAGCGGCTTTGCTCGTAGCGGCGCCTTCAACTGCGGCGCAACTTGCGGTGATCAGCGCGGGCGCGCTGGCCGGGTGGCTTCTGCTCAAGCCTACAGCTATCAACGGCCAATTGGCGTATACAGGCGGCCCATCGCGGGCAGCGGGGATGTTCGCACTCCTACTCTTCACGTTGATTTTGTTAGGCTTGCCCGTAATGCTCGGCTTTCTCCCGTCTGGCGAACTGGCGGCGTTTGAGGCGTTCTACCGGGCCGGAGCGCTGGTGTTTGGCGGCGGTCACGTGGTGCTGCCGCTGCTTGAAGAGGCCGTCGTATCGAGCGGACAAATGACGCCGGAGGTGTTTCTGGCAGGCTATGGTGCGGCTCAAGCGTTGCCGGGGCCGCTGTTCACCTTCGCGGCGTATCTCGGGGCCCTGCTGCCGACTGGCCTCGGGCCGATTGGCGGAGCCGCGCTATGCATCGTGGCGATCTTCCTGCCCGGCTTGCTGCTGATTTACGGGGCGCTACCATTCTGGGCTGAACTGCGCCAACGCACGGGCGCGCGAGCGGTGCTGGGCGGCGTCAATGCAACGGTGGTGGGCTTACTCGCAGCCGCGCTCTACGATCCGATCGCCGTTTCCGCCATCACAAAGCCCGCCGATCTGTCTCTTGCGCTGCTTGCGCTTGGCGCGCTAATGGTTTTGCGGGTGCCAATCCTTGCGGTGGTCGCGGCGACCGCATTAGGCGGCGTCCTGCTCACCCTTTAGCTGCGAGCGTCGCAATAGATTGCGCGAAATTGCGCGAAACCGATGAACGGGCTTGATAGGCTTTCCGCGCCGAACTATGGTGTGAACCTGCCAGCGGCGCGGCGTTTGCGCAATGCGCTGGCTATGCGGAGTGGTGGCTGAGAGGCCGAAGGCACTCGTTTGCTAAATGAGCGGGCTCAGAAATGGGTCCCGGGGGTTCGAATCCCCCCCACTCCGCCAGCCTTCAAATGCCAGAAGAAGCCTTCTCCAGTACGCACAACTTGGAAGAAGCCTGAAGTTTTCTAGGTGTTGTGAAGGCTAATCAGCAGGTTAGTCATTTCTTGTAATCCTGTTGGAATATTAGTAACTTAAGCTGAGATTTTGGTGATTTTCTGCATAGCTTCAATCTCTAGCGCACAATATTCTCTGCCGAGGCTGTGCACTCGTGAGCAAATAAGTGCACAGCTATCTCCAGAAAAAAGTTTTGAGGCAGGCAATGAGCGATGAGGATAATATAGTTATTGCGAGTACTTATCGCCTTGCTGCCGTTTCCTTTTGGCAGAGCGCAAAAATTTTATATGAAAATCGAATTCTTACAAAAGGTGGTCATACCAGCCTTACAACAGTTTCACCGTTTTATTATCTAGTGTCCCACGCCTGCGAGCTTTTTCTGAAAAGCGCCCTCTTGAAAAGAGGCGTTACCGAATCAGATTTAAAAAGACAAAATGTAAGGCATAGCTTAGAAAATCTTTTAAAAATTTTGGAATCAAAGGATGTGGATGTAAGTGATACTACAAAATTAGTGCTTCTTTCGCTGAATGGAGCGCATGAGAAACATGATCTCCGATATAATCTGTTGGTTTCTTGTAATGCTTTTAGACTTGAAGCCTCCGACATATATAGTGCGCTTGAAGAATTACTCATGACTACAAGACTCAGGCGAGATTAATTTCATCTAAGGTTTGCTGGCTGCTTCAGGCTTCTGCGAGAGAAAATTTCAGACCTTGGCGCACATCACCGCCATTGCTGGCTTTGCGCACCAAGCTTTCTCGCACTGCGCTGGGCATCGTCGCACCTCACGATCCAATCAAAATCAATAGCTTAATCGTCTTTTCGGGTTGAACCTCGAAATGTTCCGCCATATTTTTGTTCTGTTTTGTTCCATACGATCCGTCTTAATCGCCGCTTTTATTGGTGGGTTGGATGGTGGGTCGGGGCAAAATGGCCGGGACAAGGATACACAATCGACTGACGGCGCTCGCCGTCGAAAAGCAGCGGACGCCAGGTACATACCCCGATGGCGCGGGGCTAAGCCTCGTTGTCACTGATCGCGGGGTGAAACGCTGGGAGCTACGGATTCAGGTCGGAGCGCGGCGGAGGCAGCTTGGTCTTGGCCTCTTCCCTAAAGTATCCCTCGACGCCGCGCGCCGGAAAGCCAGCGTCTGCAGACGCGAAATCGAGCAAGGTCTCGATATTTCAAAGCGCGACCGGCCAAAGGCTGTCCGCACGGTCACGTTCCGTAACGCGTTCGAGTGCTATTTCGACATGAAGGAGCAGCAGCTGTCTAACCCTAAACATGCCGCCCAATGGCGCTCGACCATGGAGACATATGTTTTCCCAAGCATTGGCAGTCGGGGCGTCGGCGATGTGACTGCGTCTGATATCATTGATATCTTGAAACCGATCTGGAACGTGAAGCCTGAAACCGCCAAGCGTGTGCTGCAGCGGATGCGGGTTGTTTTCGAGGCCGCCATCGTTCGGGGGGACCGTACAACTCCCACGCCGACGACCGGCGTATCGACAGTTCTTGGAGGGCGCCGCAACGTCTGGCAAAGCCATCACGCGGCCTTGCCGTTTAGGGAAGTTCCCGCATTCATGAGGCGTGTGCATAAACTATCTGGGTGGCCAGCAACCCGGCTTGCTTTCGAGTTCCTCGTGCTGACGGCGGCGCGCAGCAACGAGGTGCGCAGCGCGACCTGGGCCGAGATCGACAGCACGGACAGGGTGGGGGTCATTCCGGCTGCGCGCATGAAAGCCCGCGATCCGCATGTCGTCCCCTTGAGTTCGCGGGCCTTCGCGATCCTTGAAATGGCGCGCGCCGCCTTTCCTGACAACGCACTTATCTTCCCCGGCACGAAGCCTGGCCGCCCATTGAGTGATATGACGTTGACCAAGGTGCTGCGTGATGCGGGTTTGGGCGGTCGTGCTACAGCCCACGGTTTTCGTTCAAGCTTCAAAGACTGGTGCGCCGAAATCGCAAAAGTCCGCGATGAGGTGTCCGAGGCCGCGCTGGCGCATAAAATTCCCGATAAGGGTTCGTGCAGCTTATCTCAGAACATCTTTTCTCGACGAGCGGCGAGCGCTTATGGAGACATGGGCTGCGTATATCGCGAGCGGTGACATCATCGAGGCATCGACGCTGGACCGAACATCCTCATCAGGCCCGCTTACCCCTTAACGGCTTTTTGGGAACACTGACGCAACACGACCACTTTAGCGCCCGCCAGCACTTTCTCCGCATACAGATCGACCGAGAAATTGTGGCGGAGCTGCATGAGGTTGGCGAGGCGCAGCGAAGGCTGTGGCGCATTCGATGCCAGCTCATCATGCGCGGCGGCCAGAAGCGCCAGTTCGGTGTCGGCGAAGGAGAGAATGATGATGTCGCTGGGCGTTTGGCCAAGGTCGCGCGGCTCCGCCCCGTCGTCAATGGTTCCTGTCTGATTGATAAGCAGGTGCATAAGCCTACCTGCTCGATGGAAGAAGGTCGGCCAGAATCACGCCTGGGTTGAGCGTCAGGATCGCGCCGGGGGCAAAAACCGGGTCCAGATCCCAGTCCGGCGGCGTGTCACGCCCTAAATCCAGAAGGTTCGGGAGAAGACGTGTGTGCGGACCATCTGGCGAAATGTCACCCGGCGCCGGAACGGCGCTGAAAATCTCGACGCGGCCCAGCCCGCTTTCGATGACGCGGTTTGGAGAACCGCGCAAAATATCGTGGCCGACGCTCTTGAGAATATCCTGCAGCGCCGCGCCGCTGACGGAGTCAAGCGCCTTTTCGAGCATCTGATCGGTGCAGCGGATGCTGAACCGTGTCGCTTTTCGCCCCAACCCGAGATCGTACCAGATGCCATCTGCATCGCACGCTTTCAACGCCGCAGCATCAGGCCCCAAACGGGTCAGCCCGGCTTCGCCCGGCAAATCGACCCGGCCGCGCGGCAATGCGAGGCCAATGGCGCGAGGAGCCGGTTCTCCTGGGATCTGGCCAATTGCGAAGGCGATGGTTTTAGGGTGCTTGAGCAGGCGGATTGCGGCGCGCGGGGTGCGAGCGACAACCGCATTTGCATCTCTGTCGATCTCGGCCACCTCGTCCGCGCCGATCATGAACTCTGCTGTAGCGCCGTAAACGCCCATTGCCCAAGCGCCAGCCCGCTTTTCGATTGAAGCCTCGATGAACGCACCGATCTCATCTGCACGCCACGGCAACCGGTAGCTCTGCATGTTCAGACGCGACCGGCGCTGCGCCAAAGAGGCCCAAATGGAACGCTGCACGTCTGGCGACGCGTCACGCCACTCGCCGATTTCATCGACCGTGCGGGCGCAGCCTAGACAAAGCCCGCTCGCCTCGTCCATTTTGCATATGCCCACGCAAGGCGTCGGTGGCATTGCGTTCATTGTGCAGCGCCTCCCAGCCGTTGGGCGATTGCGAAGCCACGAGCCAGAAATGCCGATGCGGTGCCTGCGCCCACGATGAACGCGAAATGATCCAGTCCGATAATCGGATGGCCCAGACCCGACATCAGCCCGGCAGCCAGCGTTTTGGGCATTTCGCCATCTTCCATGTGATGGGCAAAGGCGGACATTGCTGACGCTGCAAGCAGTAGCACCATGAAGATTGCCGCAACGATGCGGCGATGATTTACGATAGTCATACTATAGACCCTCCTGAAAGGAGGCGTCCAGCGAGGGCGGGCACGGACGGCGCGTGCGCCACCCAATGCGAGCGCGCTCCGGAACACCCCGTCCGACTTGCGTTATGTCCTATCCGGCAGGTCTCCTGGCTTGCAGGTCACAGCGCTGGCTCGCCTTCCCAGCTTTTCAGCCAGTGGCAAATCTGAGCAAACGCTCACTGCACACAGTCGCGGGGGCGGCCGCAGCATCCGATCCCCGATATTGGTTCATCGTTACCGCGTTCCCTTTTCATGCCCGGCGCAAGCGCGCCTGATGGGCAACCGAATGGTTCACGGTAAGCGCGGCCGGGTGACGTGTCAATCTCGCTTACCAGGGAGGAAAAATCGCCATAATGTTCTCGTGAACGAGCCGCAAAGCTCGTGTGAGACGCACAAAAAGGGGCAACGGAAAGCATCAGCGAGCGTTCATATCTCATTCTCCGCGGCGCGCTCGGGGAAAACTCGAAGGGCGCTCGATATCGCCGGGGCGATTTGTTCCGCGCCCGCAGACGCGGCAGCCGTGGTCGATTGCCTAACGCTCTGGCTCTCGAACGTCATGCACGCAGAGCGCGATCTTGCCGCAGAAAGTGAGGTTCTTGCCGAGGCTATCCGCGACTGCAAGGCAACGCTGATCATAGTCTCGAACGAACTCGGCCTTGGCCTTGTGCCCGAAACGCCGCTCGGCCGTCGGTTTCGCGACCATCAGGGCCGGGTGAACCAGCGGGTCGCCGCCCTCGGCGTCGATCACGCCCGTCACGCCCAGCCGGTTAATTTCGCGCATGAAGTGGCGCGTGGAGTTCAGCTGCTGATCCGGCGGCAGCTTGGGTCCCTTGGCCAGGGTGGCGTACAGGATCATTGCGTAGGGCTGGCGAGCAGCAGACCGGTCGGATCGCCCGCCGCGTTGCGCTGAATCTCGCCGCCCGACGGGTTCGGCGTGGAGCGATCATAGCCCACCGCGCGCAGGGCGGCCTTATTCAGCAAAGCGCGGCCGTAGAGGTGGAGTATGAACACCGGCGTATCGGGCGCGGCGGCGTTCAGTTCGTCCAGCGTCGGCAGGCGTTTCTCGACGAGCTTCGTTCCATTAGCTCTCGAGGAACTCGATGACGGCGGCGTTGAAGGCGGTGGGGTTATCGAGCTGGGGGAAGTGGCTCGCGTTCGGGATAAGGACCTTGCGTGATCCCTTGATGTGACCCGTCACCAGATCGGCGATGCCGACGGGGAATAACCGGTCCTCCGCCCCCCAGATGACCAAAGTCGGCACGGTGATCTTGTCGGCGACGTCTTCCAGCCGGTCGGACACGAACATGCCCTTCCCGACAGCCTCCGCTGCCTGCACGTCACCCGTTACTAGCGATGCGGCCAACGCCTGGCTCACGGCCTCGGCAGTACGGGCGGCCGGATCGAAGCGCACGTGGTCAAGCAGGTTGCTCATCTCGGCGGCGGTGGTCGGATAGAAGTTGACCGGCGGTTCGCCCTCGAACATCGCCTTGAAACCAGCCGAGTCTACCAGGACGAGACGGTTCACCCGGTCGGGATGATACGCTGCCAGCGTGGCCGCGACCTATCCGCCGAGCGAATTGCCGAGGACGTCGGCCTTGGCAATTCGCTCTGCTCGGCGAGAATATCGGTCGCGCGAACTTGAAAGTTTGGAGCCAGAGTGCTCTGTAGTCTTGCCTCAGGCGCTGGGCGCCTTAAAGAGCGAGCGCACCACTCGTGATCATATCGCGGCGGCATTGCATCTGCCCACGCATGAACTCGAAAATATTCTCTTCCGCCTTGTTGATGGTGCGACGCGTCGCGGCCCGGAAAAATCGCGGCCGGGACATTAGGTTAGTTAAGACTTAGGATAACCAGAAAGGTGCGGCGTGGAGTAATGCTTCAGACTATGATTGCTTTTGTGCACCGAGGTGCTCTGCTACAAAGTCGACAAAAGTGCCGACCCGGTTCGTTTTGTAACGGCCAGGAGGGTAGATAGCGTAAATCCACTGCTCCACAGCAAGCCAATCGTTAAGCACCGTAACAAGCCTCCCGTCTGCAAGCGCATCGTCGATGTAGATTTTTGGAATGTAAGCAATGCCAAACCCGGCTAAGGCCGCATCCCGCAGCGCAAGGCTGTTGTTGATCTGCAGATGACCGGTGACAATTACATGCTGTACACGTCCGTTTCGGCTTAGGGACCATCCCTTAAGCTCGTTCGAGAGCGTGTAGATGAGACAATTGTGATCGCTGAGGTCTTTGAGGTCGCGAGGAATGCCTTTTTGGGAGAAATATGATGGAGAGCCGCATACCACCCGGTTTAATTCTGTGAGCCGTCGCGCTATAAGGCCGGAATCGGGAAGCGTGCCATAGCCTCGGATCGCGACATCGAAGTGACCGCCAACGAGATCGACGACGGTATCGGATAAAACGAGATCGATTTCGACCTCGGGGTGCATCGTCAAAAATTGCGGAATAAGCGGTGTTAGAACGCGCAGGCCGAAAGACATCGGAGCGCTAATCTTTAGCTTTCCGCGCAATTGCGAGGTCATCCCCGCCGCCGCATCGTCCGCTTGCACAAGCAGATCTAGAATGCGCGCGGCCTCGGTGTAGTAGGCCGCTCCAGCCTCGGACAGGCTCATTTTTCTTGTTGTCCTAGTCAGGAGACGCACGCCAAGGCGTGCCTCAAGTTCTCCGATATTTTTGCTGACCGCAGCGTTGGATAGGCCAAGCTCGCGCGCCGCCGCCGCAAACCCACGCCGCTCCACAACCGAACAGAAGACCTTTAATGCCGTGAACCTGTCCACGATCATTCACTCCGAGTGAACAGTATTATCGTCAAGTAGCGGATTATAAGACGAAATAGGAATAATTATCTTTCTCGTATCATGACGGCCATCAAGGCCCGCACGAGAAAGGATGGCGATATGCCGACAGCATTGAAATTCCAACTTGCGGCGCGTGCAGGGCCGAAGCCCGAAACGACGCACCCAACGCGTGAGAATCCCTCCCCGCACAAGCAACTGACACAAAACGCTCCGCAAGCGTTGCAGGACGAGCTGTTTAAAAGAGCTGAGGCCCTGGCCAGCGTCAGAACCGGCGAAAGCCTTGTCTCGGTACCGGGCGCGCGGGCGTTTCACCTTCACCGCGAAAAGGCGATCGGTCCCGGTGAAGCGTTTCAAGCCGCGACAGAATTCGCGCATATCCACCCCTCCGCAGATGGGAGCCTGCATATGACGCTTCCGCCCGCGCTTTACCGCGACGTGATCGCGAAAGGCTGGGGCGAGCCGCATCCCATTAGCGGGACCATGCTTGTCTTCGGTCCTCGCGACGAACAGGAACTGGAGACCGTCTGGAACTTGGTGCGCGCATCCTACGACTACGCCACGAACGAAACTATTAACTGAACCCGTCCCTTTGGAGACCTCACATGAAAAAGTCAAAACTCGCGCTTTTCGCTGTAACCGCCTCTCTCTTAGCCACGGTCGCTCTCAATTCCGCGAAAGCTGACATCCGCGATCCCTTAACGCCCGAAAACAGTGTCGTCCTCTATGTCGATCTGCAACCGCAATACGTATTCTCCGTCCAAACCATCAATGCTGGAACCCTGATCAATAACGCGACCGGCCTCGCAAAGGCAGCCAAGATATTCAAAGTGCCGACCATTTTCGCGACCATTTCGGCGAAATCCTTCGCTGGGCCGATGTTTGAGAAAGTCACGGAAGCGCGCCCCGACGTGACGCCGATCGACCGTACCGTCATCAACGCGCTCGATGACCCCCGCATCGAGGAAGCCATCGCAGCCACCGGGCGAAAAAAGATTATCCTAGGCGGCCTTTGGACTGACAGTTGTATGGTTCTTCCGGCCCTTTCGCTGTTGAAGAAAGGTTATGAGGTCTACGCCGTAGCGGATGTGGCGGGCGATGTCGACCGCGAGTCTCACGACCGTGGCATGCAGAGAATGGTTCAGGCCGGCGCCGTTCCCGTTACATGGCTGCCAATCACCCTAGAGTGGCAAAAAGACTGGAGCAATTCAGCAACTGCGGGCGAACTCCTTCAAGTCGCCAAAGAACACGGCGGCGCTTGGGGACAAGGCGTGTTCTACGCGCAAAGTATGGGGGTTGGAAAGAAATAACCGCCACATCCGCAAACCCGTCCTAACGTACCAACGCAACTTGAATGACACGATTATGTCATTGGTAAAGCTCATGAAATGTATCATGCCAGTTGCACTCATTACTCTCACTATGGTGAGTAATGCCATGGGCGAAAACAGGTCTAAGACAGCCGTCAACCCGGAATCACTTTCGAACACAACTCAGTTCGGTTATTCGCAGGCTAACATTGTCAGTGCAAATACAGGACTTGTTTTCGTCGCAGGACAAGTTGGCATGTCAAAAGACGGACCGAACGACTTTAGGTCTCAAGTCGATAGGGCGGTCTCTAATCTTCTGGCGGCTTTAAAAGCCAGTGGCGCCAATGCGGAAGATCTTGTAAAGATCACATTGCTTGTAAAGGATCACGATCAGGAGAAGTTAAAATATCTGGTTGAAAAACGGCGGTCGGTCTTCGGCGCATCGCCGCCAGCGAGCACTCTTATCCCTGTGCCCGTTCTTTATGCCGATGGAGTTCTTTTCGAGATCGACGCCACGGCCGTTTTCAAGCGCTAAGGATTGGAGACATTCGTGGCCAGCATTGCGCTTCGGGTCGCTCGCGATAGCCGTAATGTGATGGATCATGTGCTCATGATCACATCAAAACTGAACAGTTAACGATGTCATGGCGAAATCGCTGTCCGCGCCACCGGCCTTGTCGATGACATCGCCCGCGAAGATCGAGATTGACCGCCGTACCGGCCACGCCTTTGAACACGCTGTATGCACCCCAGAGCTGATCGCCGTTTTGGGATGCATCGTCGAAATCACGGGGGCTGGTCGTAATGCTCGAATGCCGACATGTTTTCCTCGTCCTTGGCGGAGAGCGCCACCCAGCTTTGAATGCCGAACAGCTTGGCCTCACCGCTCGCGCGCAGCTCCGGCGCCGTTCGCTCGGAATGGGTGATGCCGCGACCCGCCGCGTTTGGCGGAATTCGTACACCTTTGACGTTCGCGACGAGCATGATAGTCCAAGCCAATCTCTGAATACCAAGGGTCTTTACTTATTGCGCCTGACCGCAAATGCCTTTGATCAGCCTATTTGCCCCATCTCGCGACGTATCGATGATCTCGAAATAGATTTTTTCTTTCAAGCTCTTTAAGCAAGCTAGCGCTTCGCTACTCAGTCGCTCGGTGATATTTGGAACGGTTTTTGGAGGGAGCAGATCACTCGTGAGGCCCGATGCGGAAAACTTCGGCATGCCGGACGACACCTGGGCATGAGAGCAAAAGCAGTCGCAGTGCGATCCTTCAGAAGTTTGATAGCTTATGCAGCCGCAACCGCCACTGCAACTGATGCCGTTGCCCGGCACACTGCTGCATCCGTTTCGGGAGGGTGTGAAGTAGACGGCGACGGAGCCAAACGGCAGGACGACAATGCGCTCATCGCCACGGTCGTTGGTGGCGAGACTCAGCAGCATGGCCCGGCGGATTTCATTCCACTTCAGCGTCATGCATCAACAATGCCAACTTGGGTTAATGAACCATCTGCAGGTGTCGCGTGCGCGGCGGCAGAAGCCGTTGGTCGCTCGCAAAGGTCATGCCGCTGAAGAAGTATCCAATCTCAACATTCAAAACATTGGCGAACGCAAATAGCAGTGAGACGCAGACGCGGCTTTTGCCGGTTTCGTAGCTGGCAAGATCCGAAACAGAGATATTGAGGTAATTGGCGAGCGCGCCCGGAGAAATCTCCAAAGCCGCACGGCGGGCTCTGATTTCGCGCCAACATAAGCGTGGATCCTAGACATGACGCTTTACTCACCGAAGAAGACCTTCTTTGAATGCATAATACACAATATCTAGCGATGTGCGAGATCAGAAACGCTACTGACGCCCTCGGGCGCGGGATCGTTTTCTGTGTGGGGGTAGGCTGTGGGTTATCGCCTGCCAGTGCAACTTCGAAAGCAAGCCGCTCGCCGGGGGCGTCGATATAGGCAAGGGTCTGATCATCGAGGCGCAGCTCGGCAATGCGCCCGTGCAGCGCAATCAACCACACCGGCTCGTCTTCCGTCCGCGTGGACTCCTGATCCGCTACCGCCCAGTCCATAGCCTCGCTTAACTCGACGAACGTCTGCAATCGGGCCTTCAGGTCCATGGACGCCTCTTGCTTGGCAAAGGCATCTTTCGGCAAACCGTAAAGTCCGGGTTGCTGTTCGATCAGCGCTCGCGTGTGACGCGCGCCGAATTCCTCCGCCGCGCAGGTCACAGCGTAAAAGGTATCTTCGTCGATGAGCGGAAAAACCTCCAGCAAGCGGCTGCGGGCCGCGTGGTAACGCTCTGAAGCGTCCCTGATTTTTACGTCCAGAGCGACGGTGTCGTCGGTCATGACTTCCACCAAGTGTATCTGACTGATACAACAACCTAAAGACGAATCGCGCGCAAAGGAAGCGGAAATGACGGGCGCGCTGCGGGCGGTCTCTGGCCTGCTCACCACTATCGAGGCGGCGGAGTATCTGCGCCTCTCGCCGCGCACGCTTGAAGACATGCGCGTCACCGGCAACGGGCTGAGCTATTACAAGCTGGGGCCGGGCAAGCGCTCCAAGGTCGTTTATCGCCGTGAAGACCTCGAAACATGGCTGGGGGGATTCGGCTACGCCTCGACATCAGAGTACCGGTACCGACCTGCATCTAGATAGATTGAACTCGTAAAATGGTATGCCGGTGGTAGGTTAATCAGATTGGCAGGCCGGAATTTTTGTGTAAGTTATTGATTTATTTGGTGAGCCCAGATGGATTCGAACCATCGACCTACTGATTAAAAGTCAGTTGCTCTACCGGCTGAGCTATAGGCTCTCTAAACGTTCGGGCCATAATGCAGACGCTCGCCAGCAGCGATGCAAGCGAGCGTATTATTTGCGACCCACCAGTTGTGCGCACAATAAGCAGCGCATGCCCGCCACGTCAAGGCGCTGGCCACTTAATGCTGCGAAATAGGCGTCTTGTCGCGGCTTTTTTACAAAGCGTGGCTGGCGCTGCGGCTACGAGAAGCCTTGCTTGGATACACGCGCCGGACATGAGCGGCGAACTCGGCGAAACGCCCCTCCGCGATGGCGCCGCGCATCCCCGCCATCAAGTCCTGATAGAAGTGCACGTTGGCCCAACTGAGCAGCATCGGCCCTAGAAACTCGCCCGCCCTGAACAAATGATGCAGATAAGCCCGCGAATAGTCGCGCGCGGCGGGGCATTGGCTGATCTCGTCGAGCGGGCGTTTATCCTCGGCATGAATGGCGTTCTTGATATTGACCTTGCCTTCCCAGGTGAAGGCGAGGCCGTGTCGACCGGCGCGGGTCGGCATCACGCAATCGAACATATCCGCCCCCTTCTCGACCGCCCCGATGAGGTCGTCTGGTGTGCCGATGCCCATCAGATAGCGCGGCTTGCTTTGCGGCAGCAAGGGCAGCGTGAGATGCAGCATATCAAGCATCAGCGGCTGCCCCTCACCCACCGCTAGCCCGCCAATGGCATAGCCCGGAAAGTCCATATCGACGAGCGCTGCGGCCGAGCGCTCACGCAGCTCCGGATAAATTCCACCTTGCACGATGCCGAACAGCGCCTGCCCTTCAGCGCCGTGAGCTGCAAACGATGCTTTCGAGCGCTCAGCCCAGCGCAGCGACAGCTCCATAGACTTTTCCGCATCCTCCAGCGTGCAGGGAAACGGCGTACATTCGTCGAACTGCATCTGGATGTCCGCGCCGAGCAGACACTGGATTTCAATGGAGCGCTCCGGCGTCAGCGCGTGCGACGAGCCGTCGATATGGGATTGAAAGGTAACGCCATTTTCAGAAATTTTGCGCAACGCCGCCAGCGACATCACCTGAAAGCCGCCGCTATCCGTCAAAATCGGCCCCGGCCAATTCATGAACCTGTGCAAGCCGCCAAGCCGCGCAACCCGCTCGGCTCCCGGCCGGAGCATCAAGTGATAGGTGTTGCCGAGAAGGATATCCGCGCCTGTAGCGCGCACTGTTTCGGGGAACATGGCCTTCACCGTCGCGGCGGTGCCGACGGGCATGAACGCAGGTGTGCGGATGACGCCGCGCGGAGTTGTGATTTGGCCCAGACGCGCGGCGCCGTCCTGCGCATACAGCTCGAACGAAAAAACCTTGGTCATCGGGGGACTTCCGGCTGCGGCAGGCTGGCGGTATGCAGCAGGCTCGTGTCGCCGTAAGAGTAGAACATGTAGCCCGCTTCGATCGCGTGTGCGTAGGCGGCTTGCATGGTCGCAAGGCCCGAAAATGCGGCGACAAGCATGAACAGCGTCGATCGCGGCAAATGGAAGTTTGTCATTAGTAGATCGGCGCCGCGAAAGGTGTGGCCCGGCTTGATGAATATGCTGGTTTCGCCGGAAAATGCGCGGATTTCGCCAGACGGGACAGCGGCGGTTTCGAGTAGCCGCAGCGCGGTGGTGCCGCAGGCGACGATGCGGCCGCCTTTCGCGCGGGCGGCGTTGATGGCGGCCGCCGAATCCGCGTTGATTTCTCCCCATTCGGCATGCATGACATGGGTATCCAGTTCGTCTTTCACCGGCAAAAACGTCCCCGCGCCAACATGCAGCGTTACGAACGCTCGGGCGACGCCGCGCGCGGTCAGCGTGGCAAGCAATTCTGGAGTGAGATGCAAGCCTGCCGTGGGGGCTGCCACGGCGCCGGGGCGGGTGGCGAATACGGTTTGATAATCGTCCACATCGCGCGCGTCCGCCAAACGGCGCGACGCGATATAGGGCGGCAACGGCGTCACTCCATGCGCCTCGATCAGACTATCAAGGCTGCGGGTTGTGGCGGAAGCGATGACGAATTCACCGTCATCGAGTTTTTCCCGCACGATAAGCGCGGCGTCATCATTGGTCAGACCAAGCACATCGCCAACGCGCAACCGCTTGCCGGGTTTCGCGAACGCCCGCCACACCCCGTCGCCCTGGCGCTGATGCATTGTCAGGCTTATCTCCGCAGTCTCGCCATCCGCGCTGCGCGCATGACGCCTCGCGCGCAACTGAGCGGGTACAACTCTTGTGTTATTTAGCACTAGAATGTCATCAGGTCGCAGTAGGAGGGGCAAATCGCTGACGCAGCGATCCTGAAAACGGGGAACTTGTGAAGGATCGATGTGTAGAAGACGGCCTGCGCCGCGCGGCGACGGCGGACGCAACGCGATCCTATCGTGCGGGAGGTGAAAATTGAAGTCATCAGCGCGCATAATCGCGTTCTTGTCCGGGCTGCAATTGGCGCTTAACAGACTGGCAAAACAAGCGCCACACGCTAAGCGACACAAAGGTAACGACGGCTACGGCTTGCGCCCCCTTGTGACTGCGGCTTCCGCAACGCCTAACAGCGACAGCCGATCTTTACGAAAACGTATAAGCCACGGCCGCGTAACGCATCTTGAAGCCGACTTGCTATTTGATGTCCGCCGCGACCTGCATGGAAATGATCTTGTCAGGATCGCGAACCGGCTCGCCGCGTTTGATTTTATCGACGTTCTCCATGCCCTTGATCACCTGCCCCCAGACGGTGTATTGCCCGTTCAGGAAGGAAGAGTCGTCAAAACAGATGAAGAACTGGCTGTCGCCGCTGTCCGGGCTGGCCGCGCGCGCCATAGAGACAGCCCCACGATGATGCGGCGCCTTGGTGAACTCTGCTTTCAGTTTTTTGCCCGAGCCGCCGGTGCCCGTGCCCTGTGGGCAGCCTGTCTGCGCCATGAACCCATCAATAACGCGGTGAAAGACAACACCGTTGTAAAACCCCTCGCGCGTAAGCTCCTTGATCCGCGCTACATGATTTGGAGCAAGATCAGGGAGCATCTCGATCACCACCCTGCCCTTGCTGGTCTCCAGAATCAGCGCGTTTTCGACGTCTTTTAGTGTCATTAATAGTCTCCCTATAGATATCGGCTTTGTGGTGGCTTACCGGACGTCGGCTGCAACCTGCATTTTGACGATCACATCGGGGTTGTAGATTGGCCCGTCGCCATTGCCTTTTTTTATCTTGTCGACATGCTCCATGCCTTCTACAACCTGTCCAAACATCGTATATTTGCCATTTAAATGACCCGCCTCTTCAAAGCATATGAAGAACTGGCTGTTCGCCGTGTTGGGATCATTTGTCCGGGCGGCGCCGAGCGATCCGCGCTTGAACGGTGTTTTGGTGAATTCAGCCTCCAAATTGGGAAGCTTAGAGCCGCCCGTGCCGGTTCCTGTTGGATCGCCGGTTTGGGCCATGAATCCGGAGATGACCCGGTGAAATTTCAGCCCGTTGTAAAACCCTTCGCGGGTTAGCTTCTTGATACGCTCGACATGCTTGGCTGCAAGGTCTGGACGCAGTTCGATCACGACGCGGCCGGTCTTTAGCTCCATATAGAGCGTGTTTTGCGTATTGGCGCTGACGGTGGCGCTGGACGCCATAAGCAGGCACAATCCAAAAATCGGAGCAAAGAACGCAGAAAATGTGGTGCGCAAAGACATTGGGAACTCCAGCAAGACTATGAGTGACGATGATGACCCGTAGGAAGTGAAACTTTAATGTTAGGTCTTAAACTTTTGTGTCAATCGAATGGCGGCGGACGCGGGCACAAAAGGAGAAACATCGCCGCCCATGGCTGCAACCTGACGGATAAAAGTGGACGCCAGATGGCGCGTTCCTGGCGCGGCGGGGAAAAAGATGGTTTCAATGTCGGGCGCCATGGCGGCGTTGAGGCCCGCCATTTGGGTTTCGTAGTCGAAATCCAAACCGTCACGCAGGCCGCGCACGATAACCAATGCGCCATGGCGGCGTGCGGCGTCCACAGCTAATCCGTCAAAGGTGACGGTGGTTACGGTGGCGATCAAGCCGAGGCGATGAACTTCCTCCTTGATTATTGCAATCCGCTCCTGCTCGGAGAATAACGGCGGCTTTCCGTGGTGCATGCCAACGCCTACCGTCACACCATCAAATATCCTGGCTGCGCGCGCCATGATATCAATGTGCCCTAGTGTGGCGGGGTCAAAACTGCCAGGGTAAAATGCTAGCCGGTTCATTTTGCACCAGAAACAGGACTTGCCTTTGTCATGATGCCCGGCCGGCCATGGCGAGCCATACGCCGCCCAAAATCAGGCATACCCCACTCACACCGTCAACAGCGCGCCGCCTACCGGCATCAAGCCATGTTCTGGTCGAGGCGACGCCGAACGCGAGAAGCGCGTCTATTGCCGTGGTGATAAAAGCAAATGTTACGCCGAGAATGACAAGCTGGGTATTCAACGAAAGCGGCGCACCTGGGTAGACGAACTGCGGAAATAGAGCGCCCAGGAACAGAAACACCTTAGGGTTCGATAGCGACACAGAAAGACCTTGCAAAAACCAGCGCCCTCGGGCCGCAGGTGGCGCGTCTAATTCTGGGGGCTGAGATAGCGCCCGTAGCCGCATCGCGCCAAGCCATATTAGATAAACAGCGCCGAGCCAGCGCAGCCAATCAAACCAGTCGGCGAAAACTGTCACCGTCCCCATAACTCCGGCGACTGCAAGGGTAACGAGAACCGCATTACCGAGCGCTGTTCCGCAAACCGTTATGAGCGCACCGCGCGCACCATCCTTGGCGGCGTTCGCAATGACCAGCGACATATTCGGCCCCGGCGTGATCGACAACAAGGCGCACGCCAGTATAAAAGCGATATATAAATCAACGCTCATTGCGGGAGCTTTCCCGAAATTCGCATGCGGTAAGCGCGAGAGCAATTATCCATCATCGCCGGCCGCATCCCCGCCATTGCCTTCGATGCCGCCATTTGTCTCTTCTGTGACCAGTTCGACCGACACGACCTTCTCGTTTTGAGCCGTGTTGAACACGGTTACACCTTGGGTCGACCGTCCAACCACTGAAATTCCATCGACAGGGCAGCGGATCAACTGGCCCCCATTCGTAACCAGCATGATCTGCTCACTAATATCGACCGGGAACGAGCTGATAAGCTTACCATTACGATCGTTTACCACCATCGCGATAATGCCTTTGCCGCCGCGGCCCGATACGCGATATTCGTAAGCCGAAGTGCGTTTACCGAAGCCATTTTCGGACAGCGTCAGAATAAACTGCTCGGCGCCGCCCAGCTCTGCATACCGCTCTGGCGTTAGTTCTGTCTGTTCCGCAGGCTCTAGCGCATCCTCGCCAAGATCGACATCCTCCACCGGGGTTTTATCGCCGCTCATGGCGCGACGCATTACCCCGGCCTGCTTGAGATAAACGACGCGCTCGGACGGAGTGGCATTCACATGCCGCAAGATGGCCATCGAAATAACTGTGTCGGAGTTGTCCAGCCGGATACCGCGCACACCCGTAGACTCCCGGCCTTTAAATACACGCACGTCGCTGACCGGGAACCGGATAGCCTGGCCATCGGCAGTTGTGAGAAGCACATCGTCCGCATCAGTGCAAATCTGCACACCGACAATATGGTCGCCCTCCGCCAGCTTCATGGCGATTTTGCCATTCTGGCGAACCTCGGCGAAATCGGAAAGGCCATTGCGGCGCACGTCGCCGGACTGGGTGGCGAACATCACGTTAAGCTGTCCCCAACTTACTTCATCCTCGGCCAAAGGCAGAATTGATGTAATAATTTCATCCTGTTGAAGCGGCAACAAGTTGATGAGCGCTTTGCCGCGAGCCTGAGGCGCCGCCAGAGGCAGACGCCATACTTTCATCTTGTACGCCATACCACGTGATGAGAAGAACAGCACGGGCGTATGCGTGTTGGCCACAAACAGGCGGGTGACGAAATCCTCGTCACGGGTCGCCATGCCCGAGCGGCCTTTGCCGCCCCGACGCTGAGCGCGGTAGGTCGATAGCGGCACACGCTTGATATATCCCTTATGACTGACCGTCACAACCATATCTTCGCGCTGGATGAGATCTTCATCCTCAACCTCGGAGTCGACATCGAGGATTTCGCTGCGGCGGGGCGAGCCGAAAGTATCCCGTATTTCCGTCAGTTCACCGGTGATGATCGCCACCACCCGCGCACGCGATGACAGAATATCGAGATAATCCATAATCTTCTCGCCAAGCCCCTTAAGCTCGTCGCCAATTTCGTCGCGGCCAAGCGCGGTGAGGCGTTGCAGACGCAGATCAAGGATCGCACGCGCCTGCTCTTCGGACATCCGTATCGTTCCATTTGGACTGATGCGGTGACGCGGATCGGCGATCAGCGCCACGAGCGGCGCGATATCGACAGCAGGCCAGTCGCGGCCCATCAATCCTTCACGGGCGGCGGCAGGGTCAGGCGCGGCGCGGATCATGCGCACAACTTCGTCGATATTGGCGACGGCGATGGCGAGGCCGACCAAAACATGCGCCCGATCGCGCGCTTTGCCCAGTAGGAACTTGGTGCGGCGCGTAACCACAATCTCGCGGAACTGGCAGAACGACTGGATGAAATCCTTAAGATTCAGTTGCTCTGGCCGACCCCCATTAAGCGCTACCATGTTGGCGTTGAAGGCCGTTTGCAACTGCGTAAAGCGATATAACTGGTTCAACACCACATCAGGCACAGCATCGCGGCGAAGTTCTATGACGACGCGATAGCCCTGCCTGTCGGACTCATCGCGCACATCCGAAATGCCTTCGATGCGCTTTTCCTTTACCAGTTCCGCGATGCGCTCAATCATATGCGCCTTGTTCACCTGATAGGGAATTTCAGTGACGATCAGAGCTTCGCGCTCCTTGCGGATCGTCTCGACGTGCACGCGGGATCGCATGACGATAGAGCCGCGTCCCTTATGATAGGCGGAGCGCGCGCCGGAGCGACCGAGGATTAAGGCGCCGGTTGGAAAGTCGGGCGCCGGGATGATCTCTATAAGTTCGTCAACAGTAATTTCCGGATTTTCCAGATACGCCATGCAAGCGTTTATCACCTCGACCGGATTGTGCGGCGGAATATTGGTCGCCATTCCGACCGCGATGCCGCCCGCTCCATTGATAAGCAGGTTTGGAAAACGCGCTGGCATAACCACGGGCTCGCGCTCCGAGCTATCATAGTTATCCTGATAGTCGACGGTGTCCTTATCGAGATCTTCGATAATCGAGTGCGTAACGCGCTGCAGACGTACTTCGGTATACCGCATGGCGGCGGGTGGGTCGCCATCCACGGAGCCAAAGTTGCCCTGCCCGTCGATGAGCGGCAAACGCATTGAGAAATCCTGCGCCATGCGCACAAGCGCGTCATAGACGGACTGGTCGCCATGGGGATGATATTTACCAATCACGTCGCCTACGACCCGGGCAGATTTACGATACGGCTTATTCCAGTCGTACCCGTTTTCGCTCATGGAATATAGGATACGGCGGTGCACGGGCTTCAGGCCGTCCCGCACGTCGGGCAAAGCGCGCGATACGATAACGCTCATGGCGTAGTCGAGATAAGACCGCTTCATTTCATCGGTGATGAGCACCGGCCGGATATCCGAGCCGCCAGCATCGCCGTTGTTTAAGCCAGTTTTCTTATCCGCCACTGAAGATTTTCACTTTAATGAATAGACTGGTCTAAGAATTGAATAACCTGCAATTGTGATCCGAAATTAGAACGGAATTTCGTCGTCCAGCTCTTTGTCAAAGCTGCTCGCAGGTCTAGATTCGTTGCGCCCCGCGCGCTTTGCAGGCAGCGCTGCGCCATCTTCGTAGCCATCTTGAGGATTATCACGCATTCCCATGGCGGCGCCCGGACGACCATCGAGCATAGTGAGTTGCCCGCCAAATCCTTGCAACACGACTTCAGTGGAGTAACGCTCCTGCCCCTCTTTATCCTGCCATTTGCGTGTCTGAAGCTGACCTTCCACGTATACTTTGGAGCCTTTTTTTAGATATTGCTCGGCGACCTTGCACAAGGGTTCGTTGAAAATCACGACCCGGTGCCATTCGGTTTTTTCACGGCGCTCGCCAGTGGCTTTATCACGCCAGTTTTCCGATGTCGCGATATTAAGATTGCATATAGGACGCCCGTCCTGCGTACGGCGAATTTCAGGATCGGCCCCAAGATTGCCTATCAACATCACCTTATTCACTGACCCAGCCATCTCTAAAACTCCGGATATCGTCGAAATTAGCGTTTACCGTAACGCCGCAATTCGATTCTGACGTGGCCGCGACGGTCTTATCCACATTAACATCGCCGACGCTTGCGTTCCCGTTCCTCTTATGTTCTAGTCTCTCATGGATTGAAAGTCAAATAAGAGTTGAGTGTCATTCACAACCTAAACCAAGCCGTCCATGCAAGTTGCTATTTTGTCGGAAATTAGCGCGAAACTAACTAGGGCTGTTTCGTCTTCGCATATCCACAGCAAGTATCTGTAAAAAATAAACGAGGCTTTCAAGGGTTATGTTTTCCGGATCGAAACTGTTCAATGAGAAAAATCCTCTCATCTGTTCACGAACGGACGCAGACATGTCGCCATGGAGGGCCATCGACCACCCGGCAAACATGCGTTCACGAATATCAATGCAAGATACTATAAGGAGGTTGCTGTGGCGGACGTCGGACGCAATGCGGTTATAGGTTTTCGTGACCCGGGAACGTCGCCCTTCCAAAGCCTGCACGTAATAGCCGCCGTCAGCAAACAATATACCCGTCACGTTAGCAGCCGCGTTTTTGCGGCGGCTTGTCATGATAATATCTTTGATATCGGCGTTGACTAAAGGATTTTGTTCACTGAAGTAAATAAGCCGACACAAGTTCACCTGTAACCCCGGTAAAAAATGAAGACGAGTTATACAAAATGATACGTATTATATACGTCTAAAGTGCAGATTAGATCAAAAAAAACGTTAAGATTTTAGCAATTTGAGATGGAGGACGTATGTTTGAACGCGCCTTTTTTCACGATGGCATGATTGCGCTGCAGGAGCAGTTTGATGGCCGTCGCCTGGCAGACCGGCTGGATCAGGCTACCAAACATTATGAATTTTCAGAAGACGATCGTAAGCTCATCGAAGCCGCGCCGTTTTTCTTCATCGCTTCTGCCTGGGGCGAATATGTCGACTGCTCGATCAAGGCGGGGGATCCAGGTTTTGTTAAAATTGTCGGGCCGGGCGTCATCGAGTACCCTGAATATGACGGCAACTCGACCTACCGCACGCTTGGCAATATTAGCAAAAATTCGTCGGTGGGACTGCTGTTCATGGAATTCGACGGTAAAACCCTGAAGCTGCGGGCCAACGGACGGGCGACAGTCTATAGCAACCCGGAAACGCTTGCGCGGCACTACGGCGCGAAACTGGTTGTGCGCATTGAATGCGAAATTTACCCCAACTGCCCGCGATATGCTCCTAGTATGAAAGCGGACAAGCCGTCCATTTATCCGCCCCGGCCCGACGCGCCTTCACCCATACCGGAGTGGAAGCGGCTCGATATTGTGCGCGATGTGCTCCCGCAAAATGATCCGCACGCAGATGAGGTGAACCGGCAACAGCGCTGATTTTGCCACTAATGCTTGCGCAATAATAGCGGGCGCGCAGTTTGCATCCCTTATGGTTGCTTAGCATCGCCAATTTGCGATGCGGGCTCACTTTGTCCAACCCGACCCGATAGTGCAGCGCCGACGTCAGGCGCAAGCCTTGCGAAAAAAATCGCGGAAATAGCGCAAATCGACCCGACAATAATGAATGCGATGCCGAAATCTCCCGCCTCAATGCTCGGCTCGGCTTTGAGCGCGCACGGTTTCCAGCACGGCCGCTTCGATGGCGACGCCCATCGATATGGACACCTGCTGCGCGACACTGGCAAAACTCGTCGCTCGGCTCATGGCGCCAGGTTCAATGTCGGCGTAGGCGATGGCGTTGATGGCGGTAAATTCCAGGCTGCGGAAAAACCCGGCGGTGAAGAGAACGCAAATGATGACCCAATGCGGCGTCTGCGCGGTGAACAAAGCGTTGGTGACCAGAAAGCCGCCGGAGACGAGCGCCATCGAGATAAGCACGCGGCGGATGATCGGCGCGGCGGTGGTTTCATCAACAACGCGCCGCCGGCGACCGCGAACGAAATCATGCCGGATGCGAACGGCGTGAGGCCAAAGCCGAGTTGCAGCATCAGCGGCAGCAGAAACGGCGCGGCGCCCACACCAATGCGGAAAAACGAGGCGCCGATGACGGCCGCACGGAAGGTGGGAATGGAAAGCAGCGCCAGATCGAGCACGGGAAGCGCCGTGCGCCTTGCATGCCAGACATACAGCGCCATCGCGGCCGCGCCTGCCAGCGTGATAGCGATGGAAATATGCCAGGGGAATCAGGTTTTGGCCGAGCACGGCGAACCCGAACACGAGGCCGGACAGGGCCACGGCGGATAGCGCAAGACCGCGCGCATCGAGCGGCGGCCGTTCGGGCTCGCGAATGTCGGGGATGTAGCGTGTGGCAAGCGCCAGACCAATCAGCGCAATGGGGATGTTGATAAAGAAAATCCACCGCTAGTCGAAGTACGTGGTGATGAACCCGCCAAGCGGCGACCCCATGAGCGGCCCGGTGAGCGCGGGCGCTGTCAGCCACGCCAGCGCGCCGATCATCTCGGATTTGGCACCGAGCGCAAAATCTACCAGCCGCCCCACCGGCGTCATCATCGCCCCGCCCATGCGTTGCAGCACGCGCGCGGCTACAAACTCTCACAATGTCGTGGAAAAGCCGCAGGCGATGGAGCCGAGCATGAACACCGCAATGGCCGCGGGGTGGACATGGGTTTTCATAAAGACCACGGTCTTGCCAGCGATCATCAGATCGAGCTTGGCCGTCTGCTTGTTCCGCATTTGCGTCGTGCAGCAATGATTAGCAACGTGCTCGACGTCCGCACCATCGAGCGCAACCGCACGGCGGAGACGCTCGAACTTATCCGCTATGGCGTGATCCTGGCGGATGAAAACGGTAAAGTGCTGCACGCTAACGCAGCGGCTGAGGGAATGCTGCGATCGGCCGATCTCGTCAAGGCGACGGCGGGAACGCTTTTGGCCATTCGCTCTTCCGCCGCCAGGGAATTGCACACAGCGATCAGGCTTGCGGCGCGCAGCGAAACCGAGCTTGGCAAAACGGGGCTGGCCATCACCCTGACTCCGCCAGACGCGGCGCCATGCGTGGCGCAAGTGCTCCCGCTCGGGCGCGGCGAGTATCGCACCGGCCTAAAGCCTTCTGCGGCGGCGGCGATTTTCATTGGGAAGGCGGCCGATTTGCAAGCCAGCGCTGCGGCTATCGCAGTTGCGTATGAGTTAACCGCATCGGAGAAGAAGATTCTGGCGGAACTTCTGGCAGGCCGCACTCTTGCCGAGGCGGCCAAGGGCCTGAACGTGTCCATCAACACCGCGGGCACGCATCTGAGCAATATTTTCGCCAAGACCGACGTTTCGCGTCAGGCTGACCTGATCCGGCTCGCGGCACAGATCGAGAAGTTCGTCAGCCCGGCGGGCTAAAGTCTTCAGCAAAGCGCCACTTACCACTTACGTCGCTCTGGCTTGACCCAACCTACGCGGGAGTTCATGGCATTCGGCTTTAATACGAACCTTTTTAAATTTGCCGAGTTGCATAGTATTACTTTAGCCACAAAGCTAAAAGGATCGCTCGTGCCTGAGACCAAAAACAAGTCCAAAGACCAGAAAACAGCGGAAAGCGAAGTAAAAAGCTTTCGGGAAAATCTTGGGCCGTTTGTCGTTGCGGCTGAAACTTCACGAATGGCTATGATTTTTACGAACGCTAAAAAACCCGATCATCCGATCATATACGCTAACAATAGTTTTCTTAAACTCACTCAATTTGAGCGTGAAGAGGTCCTGGGAGTGGGCTTCAATACCTTATTAGCAGACGGCGCGAAACCTGAAGCGATTGAGAAGCTTAAATCGACATTTGACGGCGCATGGGAGGACAGTGTCGAAATTTGTTATGCACGTAAAGATGGAAGTGTCTTCTGGGCCTCAGCGTTTGTTAGTCCCGTTCGCGATGAGAGCGGAGTGGTGGTGCAACATTTCACCTCGTTCTGTGATATCACCAAACACAAACAAGGAGAAACCCAGGCCAGAATGCTCATCAACGAGTTAAATCACCGCGTAAAAAACACACTATCAACGGTTCAAGCCATTGTTTCGCAGGCGTTGCGCAATCCATTTAACGCCGAGGCTGTTCGCGAATCCATCGAATCACGTATTTTCGCCCTGTCCCGCTCACACGACCTGCTCACACGACAAAGCTGGGAGGATGCTGGCTTACACGAAATTCTAGGCGCCACGCTTGAACCATTTGGATTTGCAAACGGCCGGGCTGAACACTTCGTCATTACGGGTGAGGATGTCTATCTGCCGCCGAAAGTGACGTTGGCGCTTGGGATTGCGTTTCACGAGCTTGCGACGAACGCGGTGAAATATGGGGCTTTTTCGACCGATGCGGGCTGTATCCGGATCTCATGGCACATCAAGCAGGAGCAAAATGGCCGGCGCCTTATCATCGAATGGCAGGAGGTGAACGGGCCGCGCGTCTCGCCACCCGTGCATCAAGGCTTCGGTTCGCAAGTCATCGAGCGTGGCCTGGCTTACGAGCTGGAAGCCATAACCCGTCTCAACTACCTGCCGACTGGAATAGTATGCACAATTGACATTCCAGCGCAAGCCGGAGTCGACCGTGGATAAACCAATATCAGATCTCCGCATTCTCGTCGTTGAAGACGAAATGATGCTGCTCATGATGGTTGAGGATATACTGGCGGGCCTTGGGTGTAAGTCGGTCGCCGCTGCCGCAACGGTCAAACAGGCGCTTGCCCTGATAGACGCACAGGTTTTTGATGCGGCTATGCTCGATGTCAACCTGAACGGTGACAAAAGCTTTCCCGTCGCCGATGAGCTGGCCCGGCGCGGGGTGCCATTCATGTTTTCCACTGGATACAGCGTTGACGGCCTAACAGAGGGCTACCGCGATCGGCCGGTGCTTAAAAAGCCGTACCATGTGCGAGAACTGGTCCATGCATTTTCGATCCTTGTGCCCGGCCGCGCGCCAGTGGCTGTTAATTGACCAAACTTTAAGGCAATGATTACTCTGGCGCGTGGGTGACGGCTTCCAGATGATGCCCGTCCGCGTCGATGACGAAGGCGGCGTAGTAGTTGGCGTGATAATGCGCGCGTACGCCAGGCGAGCCATTGTCGCGCCCGCCCGCCGCCATTGCCGCCGCGTGAAACGCGTCCACAGCCGCGCGGTTCGGCGCCTGGAAAGCGATGTGCTGGCCCTCGGGCGGCGCGCCAGCGGGCGCAGGCGGGCTCGCGGCACCCAACCAGAATGGCGGCTCGTGCCCGCCTGGCATACCATATCCGGATGCGATGTAGCCCGCCTCATCCTGCTCGCGCAAACGCTGGTAGCCTAACGCAGCCAGCGCTGCGTCGTAAAAGCCGCGCGCCTTGTCCATGTCAGACACGGGTATAGAAAGATGATCGATCATGGTCTTGCCTCCTGAAGACGTAGGAATGCCGTCAGAAAGGCGCAAAAATATGGCAGCGTTTTCGGGCTTTTAGGGAATTCAGTCCGGCAGCCAGGTGACGACGGGTGGGCGCGCCGAAATGACGTCGATCATGTCGCCCATGGCGGCGATATGGTAGTGCTGGCCGGTCTCGCGCGCGTCCCCGTCGAGCTGGCCATAAAACCAGGCGGCGTAACGGGAGTTTTTGACGATGAAGATCGGCCAAGGGTAAATGGGGTGCGCGTAGTAGAGCTGTTTGAGGAGATAATTTTCCGATGCGCCGCGATAGCACACCGGCTCGTCGAACTTGATGCGCAATGGCCGGGCGTGAGCCTCAGGCGCTTTCAGGATAAGGCGAAAGCCTTCCCTGTCGTCGTGCATCGCCTCCAGCGCCATGGCTGCGTGCAATCCGCCAATTGGCTCCCATTTCTCGAACTGTTCATTGTCCAACGCGATACGCCCGCACTGACTGTTTCGGATGTATGCATATTCTATCAACTTTTACGAAAATTAAACCATTGAATGCCGTTAAGCTTTACGCCTCCGCGCTGAGCTTCCCCGCGATAGACTTTGTCGCCTCCTAAAAACGTGCATTGCCAATAACTGGTTTAGATTTTAATCATTGTTTATAACATCACTAGATACAAATATACCAAATTTCGATCAGCTTGTTACACGATGCTCGTTAAATGAATTAATTAGCCAAATGACCGATAAGCATGACTCCAATTTATGAACGGAGGACGCACTCGCGTCCAACCTGCTTTGGGAGAAGGTTAGAGAACTCGCGCTTGCCTGCTTGGACACTTTTGGGTAGGCGCTTCAAACTCAGCCACTCAATCGCGCAATTTACGTTATCGCTGAACCCATGACCGAGGAAGAGTTGCAGTTGTGGGAAAGCGGACATCCTGGCGACCCATTAACTTGCCCGTGCAAAAAGCTGATGAGCTTGCTACTTGACCCTTAAACTTAACTTAGCTAAGCTTTTTAGCTAAGGAGTGTTTCAATGTCCACCTATACAGTTCATCAGGCGAAAACCAACCTCTCCAAGCTCATCGAGCAGGCGGAGCGTGGGGAAGACGTTGTGATTGCGCGCGGTGATAAGCCCGCTGTTAAGCTGATACCTATGCAAGAAACGCTACTGAAAAAAACCGGCCGTCGCCCCGGCGCCTATAAGGATGAATTGCCTGAGTTCCCTGATAGCTTCTTCTTTGATCCGCTTCCCGACGATGAATTGAAACTTTGGGAAGAAGGATATGAGGGCGACCCTTTAAACCAGCCGCCCGCGAAAGTCCGCGATGAAACTCCTGCTTGATACCTCCGCCTTGCTCTGGTGGTACAAGGAACCGGCCCTGCTTTCGCGGAACGTCTACGCCGCCATTTTTGAAGAGCGCTGGCAAATTTATGTGAGCGCGGCCAGCGCTTGGGAAATTGCAACCAAAGTGCGGCTTGGTAAGCTGCCGGAAGCGGCGAGGCTGATTGAGAGGTTCGACAGGTATATTGCGGAGCAGAATTTTTTGGCGATTTCTATAACAACGCATCATGCCCGGCTTGGCGGCGGTTTAGCGTCGCCGCGTAAAGACCCGTTTGACCGGATCATCGCCGCGCAGGCGCAAATCGAGGACATGCCCATCGCCACCACGGATAAAGCGTTTGAAACGCTGGGTGTACGCATATTCTGGTGAGCCGATCGCGCGAATTTCCGTTATTAGCGCATCCACCGCGAGGCTATCCCCTTGTTAGTTAGCTCTACTGTGCGGGGCCGTACTTATTAGCTTGGCTTTGTCCAGGAGAAAATCCGACATACCATAAGAATAAAAACAGGCATCCTGCAATTATGGATTGACCTGCATTAAAAATTCTTCCCGGAAAGATGATGCTTCATTAATCATTTCCAGTAAAAAAAGAATACTAATAACCACCATCCGGATCTGCCATGATCGTGAACACGCCTGATAAATGCCGATGAGATTATCCAGTAAGAGAATAAAAGCGCGGCTAGGATTGTCGGCTTTTGCAAAAAATTAAAATCAAAATCAGTAAAAACTCTTAGCAATAAACAAACAATGATAAAGGTAAAAATTGAAAGTGAGAGGTTTATCCAAAACTGCTTTCTGTTGATCCGGCCACTGAAAGAAAAAAACCAATAAATCTGTTTCAACTAAAACTCCAAAGAACAAATAAGCATATTTCTTACTTGCCCAAATCTGGCTCATATTTTCAAGCGAACTCCATGATCACCGCGTCCACCGCGAGGCTGTCGCCGGGCTTGGCTTTTACGGTTTTTACGGTCGCGTCGCGCTCGGCTTTCAGCACGTTCTGCATTTTCATGGCCTCCACCACGCACAGGCTCTCGCCCGCCTTTACCTCTTGCCCCTCCACGACGGCGATAGAGATAATAAGGCCTGGCATGGGACACAGCAGCTTTTTCGAGGTGTCGGCAGCGGCTTTCACGGGCATGAGCGCAGATAGCTCCGCCTCGCGCTGGGTGTATACATGTGCCTTGGCTCGCACGCCCGCATAGGCCAGATCGTAGCCATTTGGCACCGGGCGCACCTGCACAGCAATGGCCTCGCTGTTTAGCAATCCGCGCCACACAAGCTGGCCCGGCCACCAACCCGAGGTGAGCGTTAGCGTTTGGCGCGGCGCTCCTTCGTCGTCGAGCAACTCGATAACGGTTGCGTCGGGGAAGCCGCCGGAGACGCGCAACGGCACACTATTCGCGCCCAAATTCACCACGCGCTCCGCCGTGAAACGCACCGGCAGCCCGCTCATCTGGTGGCTGATCTCGCGGCGTCGTCCGTTGTGCAGGTGGTCGATTGCTGCGGCGACGGCGGCGATCACGTCGCGCACCCGGCCCTCGGGCACCAGGGCCTTGAAGCCATCCGGATATTCCTCGGCGATAAAGCCGGTAGAAAGATCGCCGGAACGCCAGCGCGGGTGCTGCATGATCGCGGCTAGAAACGTGATATTATGTTGAATGCCGTCCACGTAAAAATCGTCGAGCGCAGTCGCCATGTGCGCTATGGCGGCAGCGCGCGTGGGTGCGTGCGTGATGAGCTTGGCGATCATCGGGTCGTAATAAATTGAAATTTCGCCGCCCTCGTACGTGCCTGTGTCGTTGCGGATGGTCGCGCCACCGACCGTTCCCTCGGCAGGCGGGCGATAGCGCGTCAGGCGCCCGATGGAGGGCAGGAAATTGCGAAACGGGTCTTCGGCGTAAACGCGGCTTTCGATCGACCAGCCGTTGATTTTCACATCCGACTGCTTGAGCGCAAGTTTTTCGCCCGCCGCCACGCGGATCATCTGCTCGACCAGATCGATCCCGGTGATCATTTCGGTGACCGGGTGCTCAACCTGCAAGCGCGTATTCATTTCGAGGAAATAGAAGTTCTTGGCCGGATCGACGATGAACTCTACCGTCCCCGCCGTGTCATAATTCACCGCCTTCGCCAGCGCCACCGCCTGTGCCCCCATCGCCTCGCGCGTCGCCGCGTCGAGGAACGGACTCGGCGCTTCCTCCACCACTTTCTGGTTGCGGCGCTGGATGGAGCATTCGCGCTCGTTGAGGTGGATGACGTTGCCGTGCTTGTCGCCCAGCACCTGAATTTCGATATGTCGTGGATTTTCCACGAATTTCTCGATGAAAACGCGGTCATCGCCGAAGCTCGATTTTGCCTCCGCCGTAGACGTTGCGAAGCCCTCCGCCACTTCCGAGGCCTTCCACGCGATGCGCATGCCCTTCCCGCCGCCGCCCGCCGACGCCTTGATCATCACCGGATAGCCGATTTCGTTGGCGATCTTCACCGCCTCGATATCGCCGGAAATGACGCCGAGATAGCCCGGCACGGTCGATACCTTGGCCTGATTGGCGAACTTCTTCGATTCGATCTTGTCGCCCATCGCGCTAATGGCGAGCAGGTTCGGCCCGATGAAGGTGATGCCCGCCGCCAGCAACGCCTCCGCGAACGCCGCATTCTCCGACAAGAAGCCGTAACCGGGGTGGATGGCCTCCGCCCCCGTTTCGCGCGCCGCCGCGATGATTTTCTCGATCACCAGATAGCTTTGCGCGGCGGGCGCCGGGCCGATGGCAACCGCCTCATCCGCCATGTGCCTGTGCAGCGCATCCACATCCGCCTCGGAATACACCGCGACCGTCTTTATCCCCATTTTACGCGCGGTTTTGATGACCCGGCACGCGATCTCGCCCCGGTTGGCGATCAGTATTTTTTTGAACATGGGCGGCGGAAACCTTTGGGCGCGAAATGAATATACCCAAATGCTTAGCGTATCACGCCGCCGCGCCGCAAGAGCCGGCCTTAGCGTTTCCCGCGCTATAGCTTAAAACCGGGGGCGCAAGCGGGGGCTAGCGCGGGGGCGCCGTCCAGTCGGAGACGTCCCACAGTTTGAGGGTTTCATCCCCGCTTCCCGAGAGGAGAGTGCGGCCATCGGGCGAGAAGGCGACGGCGTAGACGCCGCGCGTATGCCCCGTGAAGCTTCTGATCTCGCGCCCTGTGCCTGCGTCCCACAGTTTGAGGGTTTTATCCCCGCTTCCCGAGAGGAGAGTGCGGCCATCGGGCGAGAAGGCGACGGCGTAGACGCCGCGCGTATGCCCCGTGAAGCTTCTGATCTCGCGCCCTGTGCCTGCGTCCCACAGTTTGAGGGTTTCATCCCCGCTTCCCGAGAGGAGAGTGCGGCCATCGGGCGAGAAGGCGACGGCGTAGACGCCGCGCGTATGCCCCGCGAAGCTTCTGATCTCGCGCCCTGTGCCTGCGTCCCACAGTTTGAGGGTGTTATCCACGCTTCCCGAGAGGAGAGTGCGGCCATCGGGCGAAACGGCGACGGCGTAGACGCCGCGCGTATGCCCCGCGAAGCTTCTGATCTCGCGCCCTGTGCCTGCGTCCCACAGTTTGAGGGTGTTATCCGTGCTTCCCGAGAGGAGAGTGCGGCCATCGGGCGAGAAGGCGACGTCGAGGACATTTTCCGTATGCCCCGCAAAGCTGCGGACCAGCTTCTGCGCCGCGTCCTCATACTGAACCGCTGGCGCCGCCGCCTTCGCTGCGGACTGGCCGAGCGCCCCATTCAGATGCTGCTCCAGATCCGCTATGATCCTGTCCATATGAACGTGAAAATCCCGCGCCGAGCAGACAGACCCCGCATTGCGGTGGCATAGCGCGCGCATAGTCTCCGGCAATTGCTCCGGGCGCGGCATCGGCGCGCCGTCGATCAGCACGGCCCCCAGCGGAATGCCGCGCTTGATGGCCGCCTCGATCTCGATGCGCACGAAATCGTCCGGGTTATCCAGCCGCCGGTTGCCCGCCTCGTCGCGCACGTCGATCCATTGGTGGCCGATGACGGCCAGAACCGTCTCGGCGCGGCCCACCTGGTCACCGATATAATCGTGGAAATCGACGCCGAACGGAATGCGGTCGATGTCCATGAACACGCCATCGCGGCCGAATTTCGCTTTGAGCTTGTCGAAGATGCGGCCCACGATCTGCTGCGTGTCCTGCCGCCGATAGGAAATGAAGATTTTGGTCATGAAACCGCGCTGGTAAAACCGCTGTCTTTACTTTTGTATCATCTTGCGCGCCCGGTCAACGGCGCGCCTCAACCCTTCTTCTCCCACTTGCCCGCAGGCGTTTGCTGCCAGTAGGTCACCGCGCAGTCGGCCGCTTTGGCGTGCTTCCAGGCGGTGCGGGCGCGGGCCACGGCCTCCTCGTCGCGGCCGTCGAACAGGTGGATGATGCGGGTGTAGCGCTCGAAATCGGTGGCGTCGGCCCCGTCCACGAGGAACCGCACGGTCGCCGCGTTGGGGTTCTCATCGACCGCCGTCAGGAATATCGGATGGCGCGCCGCCGCGCCGTCCTTCGCCGTGCCGTGGGGGAGGAAGCTGTCCTCGCGATATGTCCACAGCGTGCTGTCGAGCGCCTCCACCCGCTCCGGGGACCCCGCCTGCACCACGGCGCGCCAGCCGCGCTCCAGCGTTTTCTCCAGCAGCACGGGGAGCACCGTCTCCAGCGGCTGACGCTCCAGATGATAGAACATGACCTCGGCCATAACACACTCTTGATGCGGCCCTCGGGCGTTTTGGGAACATGCCTCGCACCCTGGACATTATAAAGATGAGAACGTTTTTCAATCTACATGAGGACGAATGCTAAACTCTAAAATCGCGTTGGCGCTCGAAGATTTCGGCGCGCCTAAAGCCTTGCCAAAAAGCAGTGATTCGTCGGTGCTTCAGCATCAATTGCGCGGCGCCCTGTCTCAACCCGATCCTGACGATAACGAAAATTCTCTGGCTGAAACGTTCCGCGATTTCATCAGCGATATAGCGTTTCCGTGCGTTGGCGCCAAGGCGGCGCTTGCCCGCGATCAGATCGCTGTAACCGTCGCCAAAGACATTACGTCTAGTTGGGACGATGTGCGGATTTACGCCCGATTGCAGGCGTTTGCGCAAGCCTCTAAAAATGGGCCGGAGTTGTTTCGCTCATTCGCCGTGCTGTTTGAAGCTCCGCTAATGCTTAGCGAGCAAGACTTTGAAGCTGCGTTATGGGAAAGAATACAATCCCTCACGCACAAGGATGAATGGCTCGGCCATTCGCCAGACGCTCGCGTTAGCGAGGATCCGGACGATCCACATTTCTCACTGAGCTTCGGAGAGGAGGCGTTTTTTGTGGTTGGGCTACACCCAAACGCCAGTCGTCCAGCCCGTCGCTTTGAAACCCCCGCCATGGTGTTTAATCTCCACGATCAGTTTGAACAGCTTCGCAGCTCCGGCACATACGAAAAGATGCGTGAGACGATCTTAAAGCGTGATGTCGCTATGGCGGGTTCGGTAAATCCCATGCTGTCTCAGTTTGGGGAGACCTCGGAAGCGCGACAGTATAGCGGTCGTGTCGTCGATGAGCATTGGGTATGCCCGTTTTCCGGCCGGAGTCTGAACAAAGCCGATGATACGTGAGATAGCGCCCCGTGAAGGAACTGCATTTCGGCTAAACCGGGGACAGCGCCTTACAGTTATTGACCCGGAAGGCGAGCAAGTCTCCGACCTCGTCGCCTTCAACATGCAGGATGTTGGTGAGGTCATTTCCTCAGGGCGCAGTCTTGACTACGCTAGCCGCCTGTTTTTGACAACGGGCGACCCGCTTTACTCAAACCGCTCAAACGTCATGTTGCGCATTGTCGAAGACACAGTTGGCCGCCATGATTTTCTGTTGACGCCATGCTCCGCAGACACATTTCGCATTATTTACGGTGACACCAGCCCGCACCACGGCTGTTTTGGCAACCTGACGCAAGCGCTGAAACCATACAACATTGGACCTGATGCTATCCCCGTTGCGTTTAATATCTTTATGAATGTGGCTATCGACGGAGAAACTGGAGTTTTGCGTGTCGAACCGCCGCGAAGCAAGGCTGGCGACCAGATTATCTTTATAGCAGAGATGGATCTTATCGTGGGTTTGACAGCCTGCTCTGCGCTTCAATCCAACAACTACCGGTTCAAGCCAATTCATTATCTAATTACTTAGGGCCGGGCTTGGCTCCGACCGGCTTCATCCGCGCGCGGCGGCTGCGCTTCGTGGCATTGGCCGCGTTGGACTTGCGCGGATCGTCAGGTTTTTCGCCGCGACGCGCGCCCGCTTTCACACCGGTGCGGGCGCCCATCGCAGGGGCGTAGGGGTTTTCGCGTTTGCGCAGGTGGAAGCGGATCGGCACACCGCCCATGTCGAAATGCTCGCGCAAGCTGTTGGTGAGGTAACGGACATAGCTCTCGGGCAGATCGTCGGGGCGCGAACAGAAGGCAATGAAGGTGGGCGGACGCGCATTCGCCTGCGTCATGTAGCGCAGTTTGATACGTTTGCCGCCAATGGCAGGTGGCGTGTGCTTCTCGATCATGTCGCCGAACCACCGATTAAGCCCCGCCGTGCCGATCCGGCGGTTCCAGTTTTCGTACATATCGAAGGCGGCGGCCATCATCTGGTCGAGGCCGCGCGCGGCGATTGCGCTTACAGTCACCACCGGCACGCCGCGCACCTGCGGCAACAGCGCCTCCGCCGTCTCGCGCAGCGCCTTGGTGTAAGCGTCCTTATCGGCGACCAGATCCCACTTGTTGATGGCGATGACGAGTGCACGGCCTTCGTTCGCGGTAAGTTGCGCCAGCAGCAAGTCCTGTTTATCGAACGGCTGCTCCACGTCGATGAGCACGATCACCACCTCGGCGAATTTGATGGCGTTGATGGCGTCGCTGGCGGAGAGCTTCTCCGCGTCCGCCTCGATGCGCGCTTTGCGGCGCAGGCCCGCCGTGTCGTACAGCTTCACCGCGCGGCCCTGCCAGATGTAGTCGGAGGCAATGCTGTCGCGCGTGAGGCCCGCTTCCGGCCCGGTTATCATGCGATCATCGCCCAGAAGCGCGTTGACGAGGGTGGATTTGCCGGCGTTCGGGCGTCCGACAATGGCGATTTTGATGGGACGGTTGCGCGCCTCTTTTTCTTCGCGGGACTCGCGCGGCTCCCCATCCTCGGTCGGCGCAACGAGCGCGTCCTCGATGCGGATGCGCAGATCAGGCACGCCGTCGCCGTGCTCGGCGGAGATAGCGAGCGGTTCGCCTAAGCCCAGCCGGAAAGCATCGTAAAAGCCGGTCTCGCCGCTGCGCCCCTCGGATTTGTTGACTGCCAGGATCACAGGCTTGCCCGTCGCGCGCACGATGGCGGCGAACGCCTGATCGGCTGGCGTCACGCCCGCGCGCGCGTCGATGACAAACACCACACAATCCGCCTCACGTACCGCCCGCTCGCTCTGCTCCCGCATCCGCGAGGCGATGGAGCCGTCGGGGGCGTCTTCCAGCCCGGCCGTGTCTACGAGCTTCACGAACAGATCGCCAATCTCCACCTCCGCCTCGCGGCGGTCGCGCGTCAGCCCCGGCATGTCGGAGACAAGCGCGAGGCGCTTGCCGACAAGGCGGTTGAACAGCGTGGATTTGCCGACGTTCGGGCGTCCAGCGATGGCGACGATAAATGTCATAGCGTTGATATAGCGCTGTTCGCGCAGAATTTCACGCTATTCGCAAACCCGCACTTGCCTTGCCGCAATGCTCTTAGATGCTGAGCACGCCGAACAGAACAGCAGCGGAGACTGCCGCAAAAATAATCGCCGTCGCCAGAGCGCTCAGAAGGCGGTTCGAGAAGCTGACAAGGTTTGCCACTAAGTCGGCGAGGAACACCGCGCCTGCCGCCACGCCGATCACCTGAAGGTTGCTCGGATCGGTCAGCGCTTCCTGGCCCTCTGTAGCGAAGATGAGCACGGCGCCTGCAACGGCTGTTAGGATCGCGGTCAGTAGTGCGTTTGAAAACCGTCCGCCGAACGAAAGAAGATTGCCGAAATACGCGATCACGAAAACGATACCAGACAAAATCAGAATTTGCTGAAGATCACTGCTCATAGGGGCACCGCCGTTGTTTGAAATTAATCGGTTAACATAACTAATTCACATAGCGCGACGCGATCATGACAAGCGCTACAATTTTCGGTCTGCGATCAGTTCATTGCAATCAAACTGGCCTTGTCTGACAAGACATAGAGTTTGCCGTTGGCGACTACTGGCGAGATGTAAACCGGCGCGCCAAGATCGGCTTTGGAGGCTATCGCGCCTGTCACGGCGTCCACGCCCACTAGCAACCCTTTATCCGACGCGAGCCAGAGCTTGCCGCTGGCCAGCACCGGGCCGCTCCAGTTTTTGGCGTCCGGTAAATCGGACGTCCAGCGGGTTTTGCCGTCCTTGCGCGACAGCGCCATTACCTTGCCGGTCACATCGACCACGAATACATTGTCGCCTGCAATCCAGGGCGTTTGCGAACCGCTGATATCGCGCGACCATAGCCGCTCGCCATTAGACTTCGCCGTAGCGATCAGGCGGCCTGAGCGGCTCATGGCGTAGACAGTTGTCCCGTCGATAGCGGGCCGCGCAGGCTCGCCAATAGCGGCGAAGGTCGTGCCTGCAGCCGAGGTGCGAGAAATCGAATCTGTCCATTGTGGCGCGCCCGTGCTCACGTCAAACGCTGCAATTTCACCCGATGCAAAAGGAACCACCACAACGCTGCCAGACACAGCGGGGCTCACATTACTCAGCATCGTTGCGATCTCGGGCAGCCCGCGCGAACTCCACACTTCAGCGCCGTCGGCGGCGTTCAGCGCATAGAGCTGGCTTTCCACATTCACGATGAAAACCTTGCCCGCAGTTGCCGTCGGGGAATTGCGGATTGGCACGACAAGTGATTTCGTCCACACGGTTTTGCCCGATGAAGGATCAAGCCCGTAAACGATACCGAAGCCCGTCGCGGCAAAAAGTCTGCCTCCGTCATAGGCTAAGCCGCCGCCAAATCCTGCGCGCGCTTTTTCGTTGTCCGGACGCAGGCTGACGCGCCATAGACGCGAACCGCCGCTTGCCGAGAAGGCCGAAACATTACCCTCGGTGTCGAGCGTAAAAACCTTGCCGTCGGCGACCACAGGCACCGCTGTCAGGCGACCGCGCTTGCTCGATCCTTCGCCGGCGTCCGAGCGCCAGCTTGACGCCGTCGAGCCAGACACTGAAAGATGCCCGGGCGCATTGGTAGCCGCGCCGCCCGGCTGACTCCATGATGCGTTGACGATGGCGGACGGCAGGCTGACAGGCTCTTTCGCAGTCGCGGAGGCGGTGGTTTCGCCGCCCTCAGTCGTTTGCAGAACGGCAACCCGTTTGCCCGCAAGCACTTCTTCTTTTTCGTCAAATATGCCGCCAAGACTTGGCAGGCTTGGCGAACTCCCACCGCATCCGGCTAGCAGTGACACTGCAGCCAGAATACACGCAATACGAACTGCCGGGCCGCGAAAATCGCGGACAGAGCTGTTACTGAGTTTTTGCCTCATTGCGTGCTGGCTCCTTATTGTCGGCCGCTTGCGGCGGCGCGCTCGGTTTCGGGATCAGGGCGAGCAATGTCTGCGCGCGCCTCCGCAACTCGGACGGCGCCTCTGCATCGCTGGCGATGTCCTGAAAGTATTGTTCTGCTTCAATCATTTTACCCGCTTTAAACGAAGCCAGGCCGATCAACTCCCGAGCCGAATGGCGCCATGAGTTGCCTGGTGTGGTGAGCGAAACCAGCTGATTGCGGATATCCGCATCCGGCAGCTTATCTACCTGTATGGATGCCCACTGGATACGCGCGAAATCACGCAAGAAGGGGTCGGCGAAAGCATCTTGGGCCACGGAATTATAATTTGCCGCGGCCTCATCGGTTTTTCCCGCACTCGCCTCGCCCTGCGCGATCCGCAATTTAGCGATCACGCCGTATCCTCTGGGATCAGCCGACACGAGCTTGCCAAACTCTGCGGTCATCTCGTCTTTTTTGCCGTCCTGGCCCAGATTGACAGCGCGAATAAACGCCTCGCCATTTTCCGACGCCTGTTTAAGCTGCCACCATTGCCATGCCTGATAACCGGCGACTCCGGCGATAATCGCGAACGCAGCGATGAAGACATAAAGACCATACTTATTCCATGCGCGGGCATATTGCTCGCGGCGCATGTCCTCCTCAACCTCGCGGAAAATATCGCCTTCGACCATAACCGTAAACTATCGCTCCTGTGACCCGTAGCGCTCTGAAGTAATGGGCTATGTGTCGCGTGGCCAGAAAAATCTTAAGACACCATAGTGCCGCGATTCTTCGCAGTCTAAATAAACATTATCGTTCAAGTGCCGGTTATTTTCGTCTTTTTCGTGACTGGCGCATCTGGCGCGGCCTCTACGGATTGCTCTCGCCGCATACCGTAGACATGCTCCGGGCCGGGAAACTCCCGCAGCTTAACCGCCTGCGCATAGGCTTTGACGGCTGTCTCTATGGCCGCGCCCATCTGGGCGAACTCCTTGACGAACTTGGGCGGCTTCGGCGATAGCCCCAGCATATCCTCAAGCACGAGGATCTGCCCGTCGCACTTGGCCGACGCGCCAATGCCGATCGTTGGGATCGGAATCTGCCCGGTGACGCGCGCGGCCAGCAATTCCGCCATGCCTTCAAGCACAACGGCAAACGCGCCAGCATCGGACACCGCTTTGGCGTCGGCCTCGATGGCGGCCCACTGCTCGCGCTTGCGGCCCTGCGTCCGGAAGCCGCCAAGAATGTTGATGAACTGCGGGGTGAGACCAATGTGGGCCATTACCGGCACGCCACGGTCGGTCAGATAACGGATTGTCTCGCCCATGCGCGATCCGCCTTCCAACTTGACCGCGCCGCAGCCGGTTTCTTTCAGAACGCGGGCGGCGTTACGGAAAGCGAGCTGCGGGCTTTCCTCGTAGGACCCAAACGGTAAATCCACAACGACCAGCGAATGCGAGCTGCCGCGCACCACCGCCGCGCCATGCATAATCATCAGGTCGAGCGGCACTGGCACGGTGCTCTCGTAGCCATGCATGACCATGCCGAGGCTGTCCCCAACCAGCAGAAAGTCGACATAAGGGTCAATGATACGGGCGGTATGCGCGTGATAGGCGGTGAGTGAAACGATAGTTTCGCCGCCCTTGCGCTCGCGAATGTCGGGGGCCGTGACGCGCTTGATAACCTGATGCTGTGACATGATGGCGAACCTTGTGTTCAAGGCATGACGAGCCGCAATGCTTCGCTCTGCCCATTATTTGGCCCGGCGCGATGCAAGCTTAAAGGGCGCGCCACGTCGGCAAAACGTTATTTTATGTTTAACCACGTTACGATGCGCGTCGAGCCTCCAATGCAAGCTTAAATATATTAACGTTGTATCCACCCAAAAGCGCTTAGAACGGCTTTCAATCCCGATCAGGTCGAGGTTTTTTGATGCAATATCACAGTGCCTTTATGGCGGTTTTAGTCATCACCGCACAGTTCGGAGCGTTTTCATACCCGGTGAAAGCGGATACAGGCGTGCATTTCTTAAATCCAGTCTCGCCATCGCCGCTGGTTCAGCAAGTCCGCAGTGAATGCGCGGGCCGCAATTTTGATCGAAGCCGACGCTATGATGATGATCCGGGCTACGAAACGGGTCGCCGTTATGACGACCATCGTGCGCGATATCCCGAGAATGGCCCCTGCGATCCGTATTCCCCAAGACTAAGCCGCCGCGACAGGGACGATTGGGAGGATCGGCGCGAAAGCCGTGATGCGCGATTTATCCCCTCCCGACGTCGGGATAGGCGCGATATCGAGGCAAGGGACGAAAGGCGAGATCGCTCAATAGACGATGAATATTGCGGCTCGGCATGCTGGTATCGCCGCCTGAAAGACGGTTATTGCGGCCATGGATGCGATTATTATGTCGATAGAAAGCGTTAAGCTTTCTACAGTTTTTCCAATTTCATGTTGAAATCAATATGATAATGGCGTTTTTCAATCTGGCCTGTCGTAGAAAGCTATGCTAACCTTCCATCGCTGAGGAAAGATTGAGTTGGAGCAATCTTGATGAAAAAACTTATCTATGCTTTCGCAATCGCGCTGGTGAGTGTGTTTGCCTATGCAGTCGCGCCGACGCAGGCTGCATCTCTGTCGCCAGTCACCCAGGGCGATACGGTATCCCAGACTGCTGCTGATCTCCGTCAGGAAGTTGGTCGCCGTGGTGGCCGCGGTGGTTTCCGTGGCGGTCGTGGATACGGTCGTGGTTTCCGGGGCCGTGGCTACGGATATCGCCGTGGTTATCGTCGTGGTTGGCGTGGCCCACGCTTCTACTTCTACGCGCCCTATTATGGCCGTCGTTGCTGGTATCGTTACGGACGCCGCTACTGCCGCTATTAATGCGCGGCTAACGTAACGAGCATGAGGGCGAATGGCTTAGCTATTCGCCCTTTTTTAAGGCTAACTTTCAATCATTCCCCCGTTTGAATTTTGTCTGCGGGGTGTTTGCGGCCCTTAGTTGACTATATCCTACGCCTCAGCGGGATTATCCTCACTCTGAAAAAAGCTAGACCGATGTCGTTTAGCGCCTGAGTTTCTGCTTGATGAAGTTGCCGATCTGACTCGAACTCAGCGCCTTACTCTGGAGGCCTTCAGCAATACCGCCCATGACCTCACGAAACTTCGCCTGCTCGCTAGGTGTCCACGACTTCATGTCCTCGGTCAGTTCGTCAAGCTCGGCTGCCGCTCGATCTCGAGGGCGGCTATCTGCTCGTTGAAGTCTTTATGTACCTGCGCAAGGTAGGCCTCGCGTTGTGCGTCAGCCGTGTTCCGCTGGTGATATGCCCTCGCCATCGCGCGACAATGGAACGCTTCATACGGCTCTAGAGGGTCCGGCCATGGGCCGCGACCACTAGTTTGCCGCATCCCCGTTACCTCTTGAAGCACTTCCGATTCAACTTTCGTAAGATTAGTCTCGGCTTCCTCGAGTTCGCGCCGGTTTCTCTCCATACGAGCGGGGAGTCTGTCTAGCTTCTCGCGCATACGGGAGGTATTCGTCTGAACGGGATATGAGTTTACGCCATGGTTGGGATAGTACTCGCGGGCAAAGGCCTCAGCATCCCTCGAATACTCGTTCCACCGGACCTCCTCCTGCAGCGAGTTAAATGCCGTAGCCTCGATCCAGCCGCGGGCATCGAGAACCTTGGCTTGAGCAGCACGAACGCGGGCGGCTAGCCTTTTAGGAATAGCGGGACGACATTGCATTAGGATCCTATGGCCAAAAGGTTAGCTATCTTCGGAAAATAGGCCATCGCTGACGATGACGGCATATTGTGGAAAGTGCAACTTTAGATAGGACTACTGCGCATCCTGCCAGCGCAGGCCGCTGCCTTGCAATAGACTCTGATAAATTTCTGCACATAATGTTTTATTTAAGTATTTTGGTTCATCGCAACAACTAGGTCGCCTGCACTATTCCCACTCGATAGTGCCGGGCGGCTTGGACGTCACATCGTAAACGATGCGGTTGATGCCTTTGACCTCGTTCGTAATGCGGCTAGACGCGCGGGTCAGGAAATCCGCCGTAAAGGCGTAGGCTTGTGCGGTCATGCCATCGCTGGATGTTACGGCGCGCAGGCCGCAAACGTAATCGTAGGTGCGCGCATCGCCCATGACGCCGACGGTGCGAACGGGCAGCAGCACGGCAAAAGCCTGCCATATTTCATTGTACAAACCCGCTTTGCGGATCTCATCGATGAAAATCGCGTCGGCGCATTGCAGGATCGCGAGTTTCTCCGGTGTCACGTCCGACAGAATTCGAATGGCAAGACCGGGGCCTGGGAACGGGTGGCGCTCGATGAACGCCTCGGGCAACCCAAGCTCACGGCCGAGCGCGCGCACCTCGTCCTTGAACAGCTCGCGCAACGGCTCCAGCAGCTTGAGTTTCATCCGCTCCGGCAATCCGCCCACATTGTGGTGCGATTTGATGGTGGCGGACGGCCCGCCCGTCGCCGACACGCTCTCGATCACGTCCGGATAGACCGTGCCCTGCGCGAGGAAATCCGCGCCGCCCAGCTTTGACGCCTCCTCGTCAAAGACCTCGATAAACAGTCCGCCAATGATTTTGCGTTTGGTTTCCGGATCGGCGACACCCGCGAGAGCGCTGATGAACTTGTCCTCCGCCCGCACATGCACCAGCGGTATATTGTATGCGCCCCGGAACACGGAGACGACCTGCTCGCCCTCCCCTTCCCGCATCAGGCCATGGTCGACGAAAATGCAGGTGAGCTGGTCGCCAATCGCCTCGTGGATAAGGACGGCGGCGACCGATGAATCAACGCCGCCCGAAAGCCCGAGGATAACGCGGCCCTTGCCAACCTGCTCACGGATTTTGTCAATCGCGGTCTGCTTGAACGCGCGCATTGACCATTCGCCATGGAAGCCCGCCAGCCGCAGGAAATTGCCGAGCATGGCCGCCCCGCGGGGCGTGTGGGCGGCTTCCGGGTGGAATTGCACGCCGTATAACCGGCGCTCGTCGTCGGCAATAGCTGCAAATGGCGCGTGCTCGGAAACGGCAAGGGTGTGGAAGCCGAGGGGTAGCGACATGACGCGGTCGCCGTGGCTCATCCACACTGCTTCCGTGGCGCCAACCTCGCCGACGCCGTCGAACAGCACCCCCGGCTCGATAATACGGATACGCGCATCGCCATATTCGCGGTCGTTGCTTGGTTCAACCGCGCCACCGAGCTGCGCGACCATCGTTTGCTGGCCATAGCATATTCCGAGCACGGGAACGCCCGCATCGAACACCTCCTGTGGCGCGCGTGGGCTGGACGCCTCCGTCACGCTGTTCGGGCCGCCGGATAGGATGATCGCCTTGGGCTGAAACTTGGTGATCGCTTCAGCGGCGGCGAAGAAGGGCACGATTTCCGAGTAAACCCCGGTCTCGCGCACGCGCCGCGCTATCAGTTGCGTAAGCTGACCGCCAAAATCGACAATCAGAACAGTTTCGGGTTTAACGGCTTCGGAGTTTTCTTTCATGGTCTATGCATAAACAGTCGAAGCCAGAAATGCAAAAACCCAAGGAGCACCGCACAAAAAAACCCGCCAGAAAAGGCGGGTCTTCATTTTGCTGCGTCGACATAGCGACATTTGTCGAGTCAGAAAATTAGCAGGTTACCGGCGCTGGTGCATTTGGCCCCATGCGTCCGCGAATTTCGCCGCAAGACCAATCACGAAGCGGCTCTGGCATGTAGGTGTTGATGTTCACCCAGATGTTGTCGGCGCTTGCGTTAGTTGTCGTATAGGTTGCGTACAGCCAGTAGCCGAACACGATGATAACGAATACGATAAGCAGGCTAAGGATGGTTCTGATAAAGCCCATGACGATGTCTCGCTCATTGTTGTGTTTAAACGAATGGATGCTATCGGGTTGATACATTACGCGAAGGAAGGATAGCTCGCCCGTGTAACAATCGCTTGAATGGTAAAATCAATGTCTCCCGCTCTCGCATCCGGAACATGTGGTAAAGTCTAAGGCGAATGTTTGACATTAAATTTTGCTTAAGGCCCGTCAAATGATCGCCCCAATAGCGAGCGCTGTTCAGTCCCTTATGCGCTATTTGCCATAACTCTACGTAAGCGCAGTTAGCACCAATTGGCGCGAAAAGCAGCGCTGTTCTACCTTTGAATGCCAGTGCTCATCAAATAGCGTTAATTTTGCAACGCAGTAGGGCGAAGATTTTCCAAGTCATTCCGCGGCGCACGAGCGCAGCGCATGAGTAAAATGGTGAGCGTGGGCAAAAAGTAAGATCGTGCTGATGGCCCCAACAATTAAGACGGCGCTTTTAAAAATATCGGATTCGGATTGATAGGCGTTAAACCCGACGCGGCTCAGCGACCCCACAAAGACGGAAGCAACAAGCGCAGGCATTGAACCAAGCGTTCCGATGAAATAGTCGCGGAAGCGGATTGACGACAGACCGAGCAAAAAGTTCGCAACGGAGAATGGCATGAGTGGCGAAATTCGCAACAGAAAACGAATTTCAAGCCTTCGGACGCTATCCGAGTATTGATGCCCCTGAAACGTTCATTGCGCGATAGAACGCGCGCGATCATTGGGCGTAAAAATGAGCGGCAAACGGCGAAAGACAAACCCGCGCCGACCAGCGTGCAAACAGAGGTTAGCGCAACGCCCCAGCCAAATCCGTAAACAGCGCCCGCCGCCATCACCACCGCAGAGGCGGGAAAAAATCCCGTGCAGATCACGAGCAGATAAACCAGCGCGAAGGCCCACCAATTCACATTGCAAAAGGCGACAAAGCTCGAAACGCCTATGTCTGCGCCAGTCAATGCCCTTGATCCGAGGATAATAATCAATACGACTCCGGCTAGCGCGAAGACCGCAACCGGCAGTCTAAGTCCGCTCCATGCATTTCACGTCATGCTATCGCCTTAACCGTAACCGCCCGTAAAAGCTCAATGAAATGTTAACAGGCTATGCGGCGGCGGCAGGTTTGGATGCAGCGGGGTGTAACTCAACTGTGGACAACCCATGCGTGTGGCGCAGACGCCACTCAATCTACCGGCGTTTGAGAATGGCGATGAAAAAGCCGTCCGTTGCATGAACGCGAGGCGTCAGTTGCAATGCGCCCCCGCAGTCGGCGCCAGGCGTTGCCGGCGCGCTGTTGACGGCGGCAAGCCAGCTTTCCGTCCAATCCATAGCTTCGAATTCAGGGTTGCCACCCAGAAACCACGTAATCTGATCCTGATTTTCCTCCGGCAGAACCGAGCAGGTAACGTAGACAAGTCGTCCGCCCGGTTTCACAAGCTGGGCGCCAAGCGTTAGCACGTTGCGTTGCTCGCTCTGTCGCGCGGCGAGCGCTTCGGGCGAAAGCCGCCATTTCGCGTCCGGCCTGCGCCGCCAGACGCCGGAACCCGTGCATGGCGCATCGATCAGCGTGACATCCATCGCATTGTTCAGTTTCGCCAGCGCCGCCCCATCGCCAGCGTCCATGGCCTGTACGTTGCGCGCGCCCGCCCGGCGCATACGGTCGAACAGCGGGCGCAGCCGCTGGGCGTCCGAGTCAAATGCATGAATTTGCCCGGTATTCTGCATCATCGCGGCAAGCGCCAGGGTTTTGCCGCCCGCGCCCGCGCACACATCGGCGACCTGTGAGCGCGGCCCAGCGCCGCTCATCAGCGCCGCAATCTGCGAGCCTTCGTCCTGCACCTCGAACCAGCCTTTGCCATGCGCGCCCTCAGCCTCCACGTGAGGCGCACGGCCATCTCCGGCACGCGGTGGAATGCGTATCCCGACGGGCGAGAATGGGGTGGCCACCGCGCCATGGCGCGCCAGCGCAAGCAAGGTTTTTGACCGTGTCGATTTTAGAGTGTTCACGCGCAGGTCAATAGGCGCCCGTTCGGACAGCCCCCTGCCCTCATCCGCAGCAAACTCTCCGAAATTACGCTCGAATGAGGCGTGGAGCCACTCAGGATATTCGCCATGCACCCAAGGAGGGGCGTCTACCAGATCGCCAGTTGCAAGCCGCTCCAACTGCGCCGCCGACAATTGCGGTGGGGCGTGTTTGGCGCCGTCGAACAATGCGGCGACTGCCTCCACATCCATCCGCCAATAACGATTAAGCGTGGCCGCAACCAATGATGACGGCGTTTCATCCTGCATGATCCAGCCAAGCGACGCGCGTTTGCGCAGCGCGTCATACACGAGGTTGCCGATGGCCGCCCGGTCGCCAGAGCCGGCAAACCTGTTGTTGCGGCCCCATTCAGCAAGAGCGAGCGGTGCGGGGCGATGACGCGACTCCATCTCGGACAAGACTTCGCAGGCGGCGAGCGCCCGTCCGGCAAATTGCAAAGCGCTTAAGCTCCTTCAGTCAGAATACGAAAAGCAAGCAAGCCCCACATCGCCATCAGCGCCAGGGCGCCGATCATGAAAAAGCGGAAGCGCCAGAGCACGTGGTTGCTCGTGACGTGGATGTAAGCGTGGATGAGGCGCGACACGGCGAAAATCCAGGCAAACGTGATAAAGATGTAATCTACTTTAACCAGCGCTACTGCGAACAGCACCGCCGCGAAAAACAGAATTGGCGCCTGGAGCTGATTGTGGAATGCGTTAGCGATCTTGGTTACGTGCGGTGGCCATACGTCGCCCCCGAGCGCGATATCTTTCAGCCTTTTCTCGCCCGTTTTCAACCATTTCACTCGTGTCCCGCCCATATAGAACAACAGGAAAAACGTGAGCGCGACTTGCATAAAAACAGGCGCCATTAATGCCTTGATAATCATGTTGCCCCATCGCCGGTTTAGGAGTTCGTCGGATAGTTCGGGCTTTCACGTGTGATGGTTACGTCGTGTGTGTGGCTTTCGCGCAGGCCCGCCGTGGTGATGCGGATAAACTCCGCTTTCTGGTGAAATTCGCTAATGGTGTGAGACCCGGTATAGCCCATCGCGGCGCGCAACCCGCCCACCAGTTGATGCAAAACACTTGCGATTGAGCCTTTGTATGGCACTTGCCCCTCGATACCTTCCGGCACCAATTTCAGCGCGTTTGTAACTTCCTGCTGGAAATAGCGGTCGGCGGAACCGCGCGCCATGGCGCCGATCGATCCCATGCCGCGATAGGATTTATAAGATCGCCCCTGATAGAGAAACACCTCTCCAGGGCTTTCGTCAGTGCCTGCGAAGAGCGATCCGATCATGACGCAACTGGCGCCCGCCGCCAGCGCCTTCGCCATATCGCCGGAGTATTTGATCCCCCCGTCCGCGATGACTGGTATGCCCGCCGCGTGTGCTGCATCCGCGGCGTCCATCACGGCTGTCAACTGAGGCACGCCAACGCCTGCCACGATGCGCGTCGTGCAGATCGACCCCGGCCCGATGCCGACCTTTAGCGCGTCCGCGCCCGCATCGATGAGCGCCTTCGCGCCGTCCGCTGTCGCAATGTTGCCAGCGACAACCTGTACCGCGTTCGACAAGCGCTTAATGCGCGCGACGGCCTCCAGAACCCGGCTTGAATGTCCGTGAGCGGTGTCCACCACCAGCAAATCAACGCCCGCCTCGATGAGTGCCTGACTTCGCAGGAAACCCTCTTCGCCCGTAGTCGTCGCCGCCGCGACCAGCAGCCGCCCGTGACTGTCTTTCGCCGCGTCCGGGTGTTGCTGCGCCTTCTCGATGTCCTTCACCGTGATAAGGCCGACGCAATGGTAATTTTCATCTACGACAATCAGTTTTTCGATGCGGTTTTTGTGCAAGAGCCGCTTGGCCTCCTCGCGATCCACATTCTTATCGACCGTGATAAGGTTATTTTTCGTCATCAACTCGGAAACGGGTTGATTGGGGTCGGTCGCAAAGCGCACGTCGCGGTTGGTGAGAATGCCGACAAGCCGCCCTTGCCGCCCGCCGTTCACCGGCGCTTCGACCACTGGAATGCCTGAAATGGTATGGTTTTTCATTAGGTCGAAAGCCTGCGCCAGCGTCGCATTTGGCTGTATGGTGACCGGGTTGACCACCATGCCAGACTCGAATTTTTTCACCTGACGCACTTCGTCGGCCTGCGCTTCCGGCTCCATATTCCGATGCACGACGCCGATACCCCCCGCCTGCGCCATGGCGATAGCAAGGTTCGCCTCCGTCACTGTATCCATCGCGGCGGAAAGCACGGGAATTTTCAGCCGAATGGAGCGCGTGACATTGGTTGAGACATCAACTTGCGTCGGCATCACCTCGGATGGGCCGGGGCGCAGCAGCACGTCGTCGAAGGTCAGCGCGAGGTCTGGATGTATGTTTGCGCGATGCCGAACCATTGTTGCGGCTCCTCATGTCTCGGGGCCGCGCGGGGGCGGGCGTTACGGGGATTGATGCGCTTCATACACGGACGCGGGCTGGCTGCCAAGCGCCACGACGACAAAGCGCCAAGAGATACAACGGCGCGGGCCAGCGGCTGTTGGTCAGCGCCCGAAGATGCGCTATATTTCGAGGTAAGGAAATGCCCAATGCATCCGCTCATCGAGGAAAAGCGCGAGGAGATCGCCGCGATGTGCCGCCGCCATCGCGTGCTGCGGCTGGACGTGTTCGGCTCGGCCGCACGCGACGATTTTCAACGATGCGACGAGCGACTTCGACTTCCTGGTGGAGTTCAACCCGCCTTTCATCCAGAAGGCTTTTACGGACTATTTCGGCCTTAAGGAGGATCTTGAAGCTTTGCTCGGCCGCGAGATTGACATTCTCACCCTACGGTCGCTGAAAAATCCTTATCTGATTAAGTCGATCAAAAACGATCAAAAGGCGATTTATGCCGCTTAAGACGTTAAACTGCTCAGTGACATCATCAACGCGGGGCGAAGCCATCCAGCGCTTCTCGGCGGGCAAAAGTTTTGATGATTACTCGGGCGACCTCATGCTGCGCTCAGCGGTGGAGCGACAGTTTGAAATCATCGGCGAGGCCTTGAAGCGTCTAACAGAGCTTGACGCCGATCTTGCCGCGCGCATCAGCGAACGGCGGACGATCATCGGTTTCCGCAACTTTATCGCGCACGGCTACGACGTGGTGGACGACAGCATCGTCTGGGGCTGCGCAAGAGCGCCTGCCAGCGGTACTGGCGGAGGCGCGGGCGCTGCTGGCGGAGCTTGACGGCTAAGAATTTCATTCTTTGTAATTTGCGCCACCGCGAAAGCCGGTCGCGAGCACGTAAAGCTCGGCGCTATCGGCGCGGCTGGCTTTGGGCTTCACATGGCGCACGAGCTTAAAATCGCGCTTCAGGGCGTCGAGCAGCGCTTGCTCAGCGCCGCCTTGGAGCACCTTGGCGAGGAACGCGCCGTCGGGCGCAAGCACATCGGCGGCGAAGGCCAACGCCTCCTCGCACAGGCCCATGATGCGCAAATGGTCGGTCTGTCGATGGCCGCTGGAGGGCGCCGCCATATCGGAGAGCAGCACATCCGCGCGCCGACCCGCGAGCAGTGCGGTGAGCTTTGCCTGAGAAGCCTCCTCCAGAAAATCGCCATGGATGATGACAACGCCGGGAATGGCGGCGATTTCCGTCAGATCAATCGCGATCACCGCGCCGTTGCCCCCCTCCGCCTTCACGCGCGCCGCCGACACCTGGCTCCACCCGCCCGGCGCGGCGCCCAGATCGACCACCACCTGCCCCGGCTTTAGAATTCGGTATTTATCGTCAAGCTCACTCAGCTTATAGGCTGCGCGCGAGCGAAAGCCATCGCGCTTGGCGGCGGAAACGTAAGGATCGTTGAGTTGGCGCTGGAGCCATAGTTTAGAGGAAACCGTGCGCTTCTTGCCGGTTAAAACCCGCACTGTCAATTCGCGGCGCCCGCTGCCTTTGGTGCCCGAAGTCGGCGTTTTCCGCCCTTGCGTCATAAGAATTGAGCCTTATTGGGATTTGCTACGGCAATCCTAACCCCTAACGCTCACCTCTGAAAGGGTGCAACATTTACGCGGGGCTGCATATGCGACGCATTCTCGCCGTCCTCAGCCATCAGGGTGGTCAGAATGCCCTCGCGTAGTCCACGGTCGGCCACGCGCAGCCGCGTACACGGCCACATGCGCAGCAGCGCCTCCAGAATGGCGCATCCTGCCAGCACCAAATCCGCCCGCTCAGGCCCGATACAAGGCTCCAGCGTGCGCCCCTCGTAGCCCATCAGTAGCAGTTTGCGGGTAACGGCGCGCACATCGCTCGCCTCCAGCCACACGCCATCCACTTTCTTGCGATTATAAAATGGCAGATTGAGATGCACTCCGGCAATAGTCGTCACTGTGCCAGAAGTGCCCAAAAGGCTGATCTTGCGGCCCGAAATGCGCGCGGATATGTCTGAACGCCGGTCAAACTCGCGCAGGCTTTCTTGCAGGCTTTCGATCATGCGCTCGTATAACGCCTCGTTGACGTTGCGGCCGCCAAACTGCTCGGCAAGAGTGACGACGCCAAACGGGAGCGATGTCCAGCCGGCGATGCTGTCCAGCGCGCTTAGCCGTTCCGCAGGAGTGTCAACCTTGACCCGCTGTTTCCCGGTGAAATCCAACCAAACGAGTTCGCTTGAGCCGCCGCCAATGTCAAACACCAGCGCCCAATCGCTTTCACAATCCAGTAGGGAGGCGCAACCGACCACCGCCAAGCGCGCCTCGGTTTCGCGATCGATAATCTCCAGATCGAGGCCCGTCTGTTTTTTCACTCGTTTCAGGAATTCCGGGCCGTTCGCTGCTGCCCGGCACGCCTCCGTTGCAATAAGGCGAAACTGGTTAACGCCAGCGCGCTCCATTTTGCTTGCACAAATCTGGAGTGCGTCCAGCGCGCGGTTCATCGCCGGTTCGGATAGCCTGCCAGTGTGGCTCATGTTCTCGCCAAGCCGGACGATGCGGGAAAAGGTGTCGACCACGGTAAAGCCGCCATGCGCCGGGCGAACGGCGATGAGGCGGCAGTTGTTCGTGCCCAAATCCAGCGCACCATATACGGGCGCTGCATCAAACCTGGCGTCTGGCTTACGAACAGGCTGGGGCCGGGCGATAGCAGTGGACGGATAGTCTGTTTTAAATGGAAAAAAACCTTCATCCATCTCGGAGCGGACGGGAACTGTTTGTTTGATTCGAGGTTGATCCGGGGTGGAAAGAGACGTTTTCAAAACGGATTGAGAACCGGTCAATCCGGACAACGGCGCTTGGACGCTATCGCCGCCGCCCATTGAAAATCCCTGCGTCGTACTCTTATGGTCAGACATTCGTCGCCACCGGACCTTTATTTTCCGTGAAACGCCTATTCTCGGTGAAGCGTCATGACACAAGCCGTCACCGGACTCGCCTTACACTTACTTTAACAATTTTATTCAAAGGGTAAATGCATTTAATAGATTAAAATTGCACTGCTTTTTCTCGTGTTGTCCATCCGGTCTGATAAACTCACTCTGCCTCGTGGATGCACCGAACCTTGAGATACTTTATCAACCCATGACTTTTAAGGCATGTCGTGATCCCTTCTGATGACGCAGCGATAACCATTCGAAAATCTCCATATCATTTCAGGAAGCTCAGAACCGCCGGAGTTTCCCTCACTCACGCAGTGTTTGCGGGTCTTTTGGCGCTGACATTTTTGCGCGCTGACGTTGAGAAAACATCTTACGTGGAGGCAGCACCTCGCAAAAAACCGCCAACACCTGTGCGTCCTCAAAAGCGGATCGAGCCGCCTGTCACGTCCGCAAAGATCGAGCCGCCGGTTTCGCCTTCAATGAAGAAGGCCGAACCGCCTCCACTGACGCCTGCCGCGCAAAACCCGGCGAACCAAACTGCAAGCGTCTTCACCCCGAATGCGCCGACCACTAACGCAAACATACGCAACGCGGGATTGCTTGACCGGCTGGTCAGTGCTTATCCGGAATTTCTACAATCGCATGATGGACAATCGGTGGCTTGGCGCGACGGCGAGCGCATGCAATTCGATGACGGGCGGGACAAAACCAGCGGCGAGCGCCTGGAGCTGCCCGACCTGGAGGATTCATTCTTTGACGCTTATCCGGCCGGCGCCGACGGGATAAATCCCCCGCCGGATTTCGATCCGGGCCGCTCAATTTTCGAGCCGTTTTTCACAAAAATGTACGGAGACTGCAAAACCGGCGATGTAGAAAATCGCATGGCCGAAGTCGTGTGGCTGCCTGAAAACTGGGGCGGCAAAATCAAGGCGACAACTGTAAATTATGTGGATGAACGTTTGAACAAAATATCCAGTGAACTCGACGATCTTCCGTCCGAGTTCATGAAATATCTCAAACCACCCTCCGACGGCTATTCATGTCGGCCAATTGCGGGCACGGCGCGGATTGGCATGCATAGCTACGCCGCCGCTATCGACCTCAACCCGGCTTTTGGCGATAACTGGCAAAATGCGCGCCGGTCACGCCGCCAGTATCGCTACCGCAACCGCATCCCGTTAGAGATCGTGGATATTTTTGAAAAGCACGGCTTCATCTGGGGCGGTCGGTGGAGCCACTTCGACACGTTCCACTTCGAATACCGCCCTGAACTGATTGCTGGCTTTGACCCCGGCCCAGCCGCCCCTCGGCGAGAACCCGCCCAGACAGTCGTAAGGCCGGCGCCGCCGCCGGAAACGCCACAAGTCCAGAATCAGCCTCAACCCACCACCGCGCCTGCCCAAACTGACTCGCTTCCTTTGCCGGAGCGCCAGCCGCGCAATATCCGCTAACCTACCTGCTATCGCTGCCAAACTGAACGATGGTGAATGTGATAAGGCAAATACTGCAAAAGATGTAAGCCCCCGCCGCCACTGCCCATGACAAGACAGTTTCGGAAATAGCCGGGACAGCAAAACCAGCGAGAGATTTGTTGACGTTGAAAGCGGTCGTCTCCATGGCGGCGCAATGAATAATAAATATTACCGCTCCGATGGCGCCCGCACTTGCTAATGTCTGCGCCACTCCGCGCTCGCGAAACATCAGCCATAGCGTGATAAACGCCGCCTGGATCGCAATAAACACTGTAAGCGCAATACCCAGAGGGGAGTTTCGTGGTGTAAACGCGCCAGAAATAGACTCCATGGCGATGTAATGCATGCCGGCAAGGGACACTCCAAGCGAGACGACGCTTATCGGCAACCACGCTGGGCCGGATTTACGGCTGCCGCTGAGCGCGAACGCAATCAAGCCACCGGCAATAGGCAGCACTCCCGCGATCGCCGCCATTTCCGGATCGTATGAGACGCGCACCGGCAGCTTGATTGCGAAAATACCGATAAACTGCATCGCCGTCGCGCTTAAGCCAAAGCACAAACTGGCAGCAAGCAGCCGCACATAGTGCCCGCCAACACGTCGGCGGTGCATGTCGGCGGTCATCACCAGCGTCGTAAATGCGCCAAAAATAATGACCGCTGCGGAAAGCAGCATCAGGGCGCCGTTATAGGAGAAAGGCATTGCTTTGTTCCCCGCTCGTGTACGCTCTGGTTGAGCCGCGAGTCATGCAGTAAAGAGCGTATCGCCTGACTATGCAGCGAATGCAAATCGATTGTTTATCGTTCAACGCGTAGCTCGCCTACCCCCGCTACTGTGTCTGCCGTGAATGCTCGGGCAAGGCCTGGACCGGCGCGCCTGCCGCTTTCCACGCCTCGAACCCACCTTTGAGGTGCGCCACTGGCGAAAGTCCCATTGCCTGCGCCGTCTGTGTCGAGAGAGCAGACCTCCAATCGACGGCACAGTGAAAAATAAAGCACTTCGCCTCGCCGAAAACGGGCTTGAAATAGGGGCTTTGGGGATCGATCCAGAATTCTAGCATGCCGCGCGGGCAATGCACGGAGCCAGGGATGCGCCCCTCACGCTGCAACTCACGAATATCGCGGATGTCAACAATGACAGCCTCGCCGCTGGCGGAGGCCGCGAGCGCTTCCTCGACCGTCACTTCCGTGATGTCCCGCCGGGCCGCCTCGACCAGATCGAGCGCGCTTACCCTTGGCTTTGCCGTCATGACTTCACTCCGTTATTGGGGAACAGAACGTCAGTGCGGCCGGACAGCCAGTAAACTAGCAATCCGGCCCATTCCTTCACCGCAAGGTCGGTACGGCGCAATCCCTCCGACGGCCGGGGGAAAAAACGAGTCGCATCCACCCACCCCCGCGTCCGGTAATCGACCGGCCATGGCGTCACATTGAACCCGGCTTTGCGAAACAGCGACATCGAGCGCGGCATGTGGAATGCGGACGTGACGAGCAGCCAGTCACCAGCGCCAGCATCGCCCAGAACTTCGCGCGTGCGCACCGCATTTTCGTGGGTGTTTCTGGAGCTATTCTCGAAAATAACTCGTTCTCCCGCGACGCCGAATGCGTCGAAAAACCGCTTCGCCGCTACGGTTTCCGGATCGGCATTATAGATGAGTTCAGCCGATCCACCGGTGAAAACGACTTTAGCGTCCGGGTAACGCCGCGCCAGCGCCACCGCCTCCATCATGCGCTCGCCCGCATCGTTCAGGGCTGCCTCCGGTCGGGCGGCGCTGACGAGAACATCGATAGCGCCTCCCAGCACGATAATACCTCGCGGTGCAAAACCAGCCGCCAGAACAGGGCGCGGAAAGCGTTCCTCTAGCGGAAGCATCAAGAGATGTCCGGCTGGCGAAAGCCCGAAAATGACGTAAAGCAATGCGCCCGTAACGGCGAGCAGCCTTCCGGTTTTTATTCGGCCTAAGACAAGAAACGTGGCTCCAATAGAGAACACGATCAGGATAAAATTAGACGGCTGCGCCAAGAACCACAGGATTTTCGATGCCGTGAAAAACATCGTTCATTATCGCCGAAGTAAAATCATGAGCTGATCTTCGGGAATTGCGCGTTCTAGGTTGTTGAAATGGCCAAACGCAATCAGTTCCTCGGCACGCAGGCGCATCATGCCGAGCAGCGAGCGCATGAGTGTTGGGCCGAGTGTCACGCAGGCGACACCGGCTTTGCCCAGCGATTTGAAGTCTGGCGCGGGCGTGAGGCCAATGGCAATGCCGAGCGGGCCGTCGACTACACCCACCAGCCGCTCGATAATCTGAATTTGCTGAAGTCCCGGCACAATCACGCAATCCGCCCCGGCGGCAAAATACGCCTCAGAGCGCTCGACCGACGTTTCAAAGGGCGAGTTTCCGCGTGGGCCGAGCAGGAAAGCGTCCGTGCGCGCGGCGATGACAGCCGGGATTTTCGCCTCCACCGCCGCCGCCTTCACCGCCTTCACACAGGCAGCCATATGCTCCAGCGCAGACATGCCATGCGCGCCATTGCGTCCGCCGTCCGAAAAACTGATGCCCGAACAGCCAAAACTCAGCACTTTGGCGGCGGCTTCTCCGACTTCCTCAGGGGCGCGATCCAAGACCCCCTCCAAATCGGCGATTAAAGGCGGAGCAAAATTTACCATAATGCGCTCTGTGACAGCCATCAGTTCGGGCAGCGAGACGCGCTCCTGCGGCTGGTAGCCATTCGACCAGGCGACGGCCGTCGCAGATATGCCGATCACGTCATGACCCGCGTCGGCGAAAATTCGCGCACTGGCCACATCCCATGCTTCGGGCACCATGAATGGATCGCCGGAGTGAAGCCTTTTCCGGAGTTTGCGAGCTTTCTCTTTTTGGCTGGTGCCCTGATCCCCCATGCCAGCAGGATCATCGGAAGAAAAGCCCTGATTCATGATAAATACTCAAAAAAATTTAAGGCTTTGCCGCTCTTAGTGAGAAACTTTGCCCTGCCTGCCCCGGAGTTTGCCGCCCATTAGCCTTATGTGTCACGAAAATACGGATTTGTCATCTGTGAGGCATGCAAGACGGCGTAATTCAGGCAAGACGATGAAAACATTCCCAAGGATCACGGGAAAACGCAGAAACTCTATAACTTTGGCGCGAGTTCAAGCGCTATGTAGCGGCTGCTGACCCATCCGACAAAGCCGAGATAGCGCACGTGACACCAGGTTTTATCACACGCGCCGATTTGCACGACCCCGCTCGCGAAGGAGGGAATAAAGCCGATGTCGGCGGCGGTGTCGCCGGGATACTCCTTCACAGGCAAAACCGCCGCTATATCGATGTTCACAACCTGAAGCCTGCGGACTGCGGTTGCGTCGTCAGCGAGGTGTCTGCGCAGCGTCCAGCCAACCACGCCGTTGTAGCGCACGAGACACCACTTTGCGATGCAGCGTTTTAGTCCCTCCACCTGACGGGCGTCATGCGGGATGAACCCACGGATTGGCGAGGCGTCGTCCGGGGCATCACGCAAGCTTAAGGGGTGGTCGGCGGTTGCGCCCTCAATCGAGTAAAAACGACCGAGGTACGCGTCTGGCTCAGGCGCGGTCAGGGGGGCGGTGGGTAGCTGGTCCGTTGAAAAACCAGGAAACGCGGTGGTGGCGGCCGATCCCTCAGAACTTTCAAAGTCTGACGGCGTTTCAACAAGGGTGTCGCCGGGAATTCTGAGAAAACGACGGAATGCCCAGCCCTTCATGCCGCGAAATGAGATGGGGCACCATTTCTCGTCGCATGAACCTGTAATCCGAAACTCTTTCGAGGAACCGGGGATGTAAGCTAGAACTTTAGAATTTTTATCAGGAGCCTCGCGCATGTGAAGCGCCGCGCCGGGGGACAGATTTATAATTTTCACCGCATCGGCGGCATTGCATTTTAGGGCAAACGAGGCCAACGTCACCATGGCCGCAAACAAAGCGCAACCTACGCTCCCGGATTTTTTTACAAGCCGCCCCATCATAGTCGGGCACCTAACTTTACACCGCTAGAATGCATCAAAAAAAGTTCAATTTCCGCTATATCATTAGAGAGACCTTTAGCCACGTTATTTTGTTAGTAATGAATGATTAAGGCTGAAATGCAACCCTAGATAGAGTATCCAGCAGTTTCAATCAGCGACACTAACAGATAAGCCTCGATCCTGTGCTGTTAATCTCAGTTTGAAACCTTACTTGATGAATGACGTTTTTACTGTCTGGGTGAAACTTGATGATTAAATATGCTTTATGGTTAGTGTGCCTGAGTTTAGTATCGCTCAGCGGTACAACATTGTCATCCGCTCAGGCGGCAAAAGACGCTGTTGCAACGCTTCCCGCTCAGACGCCAGCCACAGAAATCAAAAGCTTTGAGAAATCGAACAAACTTTTATCCGCCATCGAAGCTTTGCTAAAGCAGGCTGCGGAAGCGCGCGGGGACGCCAAAGATCTGCCCAGCCGCGAAAAATTCGTCTTTCCCCCGCTGTGGACGGAGACCCGCGAAGACCGCGAGCAAATCATTCGTCCGCTGCTGGACGCTGCGTTGGAAATCGTGTCCGACGCTCCTGTCGTGGTTTTTCAGGCGGAGATAAAGCAAAAACGCCGCGCAATCGGAGATCTTAAAGACAGCATTTCGTCATTGCGCGAGAGGCGGCTTCAGGCTCCGGAATCCGGATTTTTGCCTGGCGTTGTTACTGATACGCAAAGGTCGATAGACGCTGATATCGTGGCGCTTGAACAGACCATTAAAATTAATGAGGCGTCAATTGACGCGATCCGGGAGAAGGTGCGCGCCGGTCTGGCCGCGTCTGGCGTCGTCATCTCCAAAGAGCAACTTAATCTTTTACTGGATAGCGTTCTCGGCTCCGACCTGCTGCGGCTTGTCACAGCGTTTGAGGCGTCGCGCGGAGTGGATCAGCGGCTGGGCGAACTGTTATCCCAGTCTGGCGGTGATCTTAAAGCGGCACGGCGTTACTTCGCAATGCACGCCGCGCTTTTCGCCATGCTGCTGCAGGCCCAGACGATTGTGCTGGAGAAAATCGACGGCGACTACATGGTCAAACTGAATGACGTGCTTTCAGGGATCAAGTCGGCGCGGGAAAAAAGCTACCAGCTTCTGGGCGGACAAAACCGGCCTGACCAACGGCGCGCGCTGGAGGCGAACGTCAAGTCGCAAAATCTGGCGGAGAAGGTTGCAACCTATTATAAGGACTATCTGCAGACGCAGCGCCGCTCCATTGCAGAAGCGCGCGACCGCACCATCCATGATCTGGAAATTGCTGATAACACTTACGAAACCGTCGAAGCCAGCTTCGAGTTGCGGGCGCTGATGGATGACGCGCGCACGTCATTCGAGGCGCTTTTGCGGCTGGAGGCGCCTGGATTTGATCAGGTTTTTCAAAACGAAAGCCTGCGCAAGGAGTTCGAAAACCTGACTGAGAAGCTCGGCCCCTCGTCCTGAATAAGCCATCAAACGTTCACCTGTTACGAAAAGTCAACAACCCGCCCTCAATCTGCCTCGCTTGGGAAATAATACTTGTCAGTGAACAGGCTCCCTATGATTGTTGTCCTGAGTTAATACGATTTTTTTGAGTTGCGGGGGCGGAATGAGGGCAGTTTACATCGCGCAAATGTGTGCGCTTTTCACTCTTCTTCCTCTTAACGCTTATGCAAAAGACTGCGTCGAGGATGCCGCAACGTCAGGCATTGTCCGCACGATTGCAATCCAGCCAGAAGACGGCGCGCGCTTTGGAAAACTGCAATTCAGCCAAACCGCGCCGCTCCGTGATAAAGAAGTGATTTTGACTTTTGACGATGGTCCACTCCCTGGCAGCACCGGGCGAGTGCTTGATATTCTCGACAAATATTGCGTAAAGGCTACCTTTTTTGCAGTTGGACGCATGGCGCTTTTCAACGCTCCAACGCTGAAATCAATTGCGCGGCGCGGCCACACGATCGCGACCCATACGTGGTCACATCAACGCGATATCAGCAAAATTCCGTTCGATGAAGCAAAGCTCGAGATCGAAAAAGGCTTCGCAGCCGTAAGCTATGCGTTAGGCGCGCCCATCGCTCCTTTTTTCCGTTATCCAGGTCTGAACTGGTCAGCAGAACTGAACGCTTACATGGCGTCCAGAAACATTAGTGTATGGTCTGTTGACGTTGTGTCGGGCGACACGGTGGCTGATGTAACGCCAGAACGGCTTGTGGATGACACGATGTCCCGCATCCGGAAAATGGGTCGCGGAATTATCCTGTTTCACGACATCAAGAAAGTGACTGTAGACGGACTGGAAAACTTCCTGATTCGTCTGAAAGCCGAAGGATATAAGGTCGTGCATGTCGTATCAAATACGTCTTATCTTCCAGACGTTGAACTTCTTGCAAAAATTAACTTCAAGGATTCGATACGCACTGTTGCATTTACCGGGCAACCTATAGGCGAAAAGCCTGTAATTGATTTGAGCAAGATGGGCGGCGCCGTTGACTACGCGCGCACGGTGCGTGTTTTTGTAAATGGTGTCTTCCATAAACAGCCCAATCGTCCAGCAACAATCGTTGCAAAACGCCCCCCGGGTAGCCCAAGGCTTGGCGAAGGCGTAGCGGGGAATGAAGTTTTACTGTCAACCGAGGCTCCTCCAGTTAGTGGTTCTACACAGCAAAAAAATAAGCCCTATTAATAGGTTGGCGTACGCCTTATTAAACCTTCAAAGTAAAAGAAACCACACAATCCAGCCAGCCTAACCGAACCCCGCAGACCGGTTAGCTGTATATTTTATGGCGCTTAACGTATTAAAGGCTGGAATGTGTGGCTCCGCTGGACAATGCCCAACAAGTGCGCTTTCAGTTCAGATCCGGACACATCTCGATGATGTCGTCATACTTCAGGCCAAACTGTTCCTTGAGATCACGTAGCGCAAGCGTTACCAGTAGTTGACAATCCTGCGCGCCAATTTCCCCCGCTTATGTCTGATCTGGCGCTGAAAACGGGCGATGTCGGTCGATTGAAGGATTTGCTATTCGGCGAAGAACGCCGTCTCCTTTCGGAAGTCCAACAGCTTGTCACACGACATGACGAACGCATCGGCACGGACGACCGGCTTCAGCAAAGCGTCTCGCACATCATCGCACTGGCCCTGCGCGACGTACAGATCAAGCAGCATGAACAGCTCGCCGCCACCATATCGCCGCTCGTCATGGCGGGCGTTAAACGCGAAATCCTGAACTCCCGGAATGACCTCATCGACGCTATGCACCCGATGATGGGGTCGATGATGTCGGCTTATGTAACAAATGGCCTGCGCGATTTCCTGCATCAGACCGACCGCCGCCTGGAAAGCGGCCTATCGCCAAGGCGATGGCGGCTGCGTATCAAAAGCGCGCTTACCGGAGTACCTGTTCACGAGTTGGTTCTCCGCGAACGAAATCTGGTGAAGGTTGTGGACATTTTGCTGCTAAAACGCGGCTCAGGCGTGCTTGTCGACCGCGGGCAAGCCGAGCCGGACGAGGCCGGTGCGCCAAGTCAAAATCCGGCGCTCCAGAGCGGGATGCCTTCCGCCATCACGGATTTCGCGCGCGAAGCCTTCTCCGACGGCAAGAGCGAGCTACGCACCCTCGACATTGGCAGCGCCCGTATCTTCCTGCGCAGCTCGCCAGCCTATCTGGTGGCCGTAAGATGCGTTGGGCAAACGAGTTCTGGTGCGGAGAAAAAAATTGACCGCGCCGTGCTGCGCGCTTTTGAGGATTACTCGGACGCGCTATCGGCTGCGCGCGCGACGGATCGGCCGTCCGCCGTGTGTTGCCCGCCCTCGCCGACTGTTTGGCCGAAGCGCTTGCACCGGACATGGCGGATGGCGCCGTGCGTGGTGGTCGTCTACGCTATGTCATGACCTTAGGGGCGCTAGTCGGCCTCATGGGCTTTGCGACGGTCGGGCGGCAAATCGTCAAAAGTATGGAAGTATCAGCCAAACAACGTGAGATCGAAACGGTCGCCGCCGAAGAGTTTAAAGGTCTTCCGATAGCGGTGCGTCAGGAGGCAAGCGGCCGAGGGTTCGTGGTGTCGGGCGTCGCGCCGTCACAGGATGCCGCCATCGCGCTGAACCGCGCAATCCAGGAAGCGGCGCGGCCTGTTCCCGTCACCGTCAACCTCATAACCGGCCTCGTCACCTCGACAAACGAGATTGTAGGCGAAACCCTGAATGTGGTCACGGGCGTAGCGGACGGTACGGTGCGCGGTGTGGTGAACACGGTCGATAAGACGACAAGAACTGTTGTCAATCTGGCGGAAGACGTGACCCAGACGGCGGTCAAAACCGTGGACGGCGTTGTCAGGACAACCGCCGATGTCGTTACGCAGACAGTTGGCGCGGTCGAAACACTCACCAAACATCTCGGCAGTCTGGAGCAGTCGCTTGCGGTGGCTGCGCCGGACGGCCAGATCGTGAAACTGCCAAAGCCGATCGCGGAATTGCCGCAAAGGCTTGCCGAGACTGAAGACCGCATTAAACAGGGTGCGGCCGAGCGCTCGATCAGCGATCTGGACGGTCGGCTTCAAACCCTGAAACAGCAGTTAAGGGATAATCTTGGGGCGCCGGATGACGCCGAGTCGGCAAAATTGCAGCGCCAAGTCGCCTCCCTGCAAACCGATATCGAGGCCGCGCGGTCGCGATTGAAATCCAGATCGGGCGCGGATGCGGGGGCCAGCCCTGAAGACATGAGCGCGCTTTCCATCAAAGTCGCCGATGTCGAGCGCGACGCAGCCGTGGCGCCGTTCAAACGCCAGGTCAAGACCTTAAGCGATAGTTTGCGCGTTTTAACCGCCCGCGTCGGCGGCGGCGATGCTGCGCGGGACGATCAGGACGAACGCCAATCGAGGAAAGCCCGCAGCAAAGACGATGGCAATGCGGGTAAGGACAACTTCGATCTGGCGGGAGAACTGAAAAGATCGCTAACCGCAGGACCAATAGATGCTGAACCCTACAGCGCAGAGGCAAGCGTGCGCGATCTGGCGGCGCGCGTGAAAGGATCTGCGATAGGGCCGAAGGTGAATGGCAGGGCTATGGGCGCGTCTACTTCCACTCCAGTTGCAGCCAATGGCGCTACAAATCCTGTTCAAGGCGTTGGCGATAACACGCAGAGTGTGTTGACGGGGGTGACGCTACCCACGAGAGTATGGTGCGGTTTTCGAAGGAATTTCAGATCAGAATGCTGGGCCGACCTCTGGCTTTTGTGATGAATAAGGAAGACCTAGCTCCGGACGTGACATTCGACACTCCGGCCCATCTGTTTCCCGCCGGCCTTAATCCGGTCAAAACCAGCGCCAAATCCGGGATGAATGTGCGGGCCGCATTCCTCGGCTTGGTGCAAGCCATCCACAGGATCGGGCTGTGAGCGTGTCCATCAACGAAAAGGAACTGTTGCGCTCTGCGGCGCGCCCTGTCGATGACGGACATATGGCATTCGCGGCGCTTGATAGCGCTCTTGTGGCGCGCTGGCAGTACGGGGCGCTTGCCGAATGGATACCGCTCGAACAGCCCATCTGCTCCGTAACGCCTGCTTTCATAGGCCTTGAGACTGATCTGCTAGCCATGCAGGATGATGCGAAAACGACATTTGCCCTACCCAAAATCGGCCTCAGCGCGCTGAAAGTTCAGGCCGACAAAGTCTCGATGGAAGTTTTCTGGCGGAGTTGCGACGAAACTTATCTGCTTGTTATCTCGCGCCTCGGCGCGCCGATGGAGCTTGAGTTCGAGCTGACCAAGCAAATTCGCGCCCGCCGTATAGCGGAGGATAATTACCGACTTGCCAAAGAAAAGACGATCGAGAAGCAGCAACTGATCGACCTTGTGATCGACTATGCGCCCGCTGCCATCGCCATGTTCGACCGGGAAAAACGTTATGTTTTCGCAACCAGACGATGGTCGGAGGATTTCGGGCTGGGACGGGAGCCGCTGCTCGGCTGATCCTACAAGGATATTCCGCCGTTTGCTCACGCGCCCCATCTGGCGCTTCTTGATGAGTGCCTAAGTGGCGCGCCAGCGGCAACCGGCGTGGCTCCAATAGAGGTCGCCGATGGCCGTCGCGAGTGGGCCCGCTTCGATCATCAGCCATGGCGGCGAACCGATGGCGGCATTGGCGGCGCCATTGCCTTTGGCGGGCTGTTGACCGAAACCGTCGAAAATCGCCGCGAGCTTGAAAACCGCAACGCCGATCTGGTGCGCGCTAACGAGGAGCTTGAGGGGTTTGCGTCCATTATAGCGCACGATCTGAGCGCTCCCTTGCGAGCCATCCAGTATGCTCTGGACGAGGCGAGAAAGTCCCCGCAGGAAGCTGGCGACCATACACGTAGAGCGCTTGCTCACGCCCGGCGGATGGAAACCATGCTCTCGGATTTGCTGGACTATTGCCGAGTTGGCGGCCAGCGCGCGAGTTTTGCCGAGATTGACCTAGTCGGGCTTGTGGGAGAGATTATTACGTCGCTCCCCGGCGCGGACAGGTTCGACATTCGCGTTTGCGGGGCGCCGGAGGTGATATCCGCCGCCATTGCACCGCTTGATCTTGCCTTGCGCAACCTTCTCGATAACGCCATCAAGCATCACGACTGCGGACACGGCGCCATAACGATCAGCGTCGTAAATTGTGCGGATGTCTGGGAGATCACGTTGGCGGACGACGGGCCGGGCATCGATCCGGCGCAACATGACGCCGTCTTCAAACTTTTCCAGAAAACGGCCGCATCGCGAGAGACGCCAGGAAGCGGCGTTGGGCTCGCCATCGTTAAAAAAAACCATCGAAGCACAAGGCGGCGCGATTTTACTCGTTTCCAATCCCGGCGCCCGACGCGGGTCGACGTTCTGTATTTCGCTACCGAAAAGCCAGCAAAGTGATGCAACTTTGCACGATCAAGAAAAACTAGGTTTTGTACACATATTGTGAAATTTATCAGTTGATACACTTAAAAGTTGCAGCCTAAATGCTTTTTTTTTCTTCACCGCTCCTGCCTGTCATAAACTTTTGCTCGTTGAGGTTGTATAGGCGGAGAAAATAATATGAAAACCATCACTTTTGCCCGCTTAAAGCCCGCCCCTAACGCCCTGTGGATTTACGTTGTCGACGACAATGCTGACGACCGGCGCGCGGTTTGCTCGATATTCGCTTCGGCTGACGTGAATGTGCGCGCGTTCGACGACGGTCAGAGTTTTCTCGCATCTCTCGACAGCCTTAATCCCGGCTGCGTTGTGCTGGATGTGCGAATGCCGGGCATCGACGGCCTGTCGGTTATGGAGTTTTTAAGCCGCCGCCGGCCGGATTGGCCCGTCGTCATGATGTCGAACCAGAGCAGCATCCCAATTGTCGTGCGCGCCATGCAGCGGGGAGCGCGGCATTTCGTCGACAAGCCTTGCGACGGTGCACGCCTGAAGGATGCCATTGCGGAAGCTCAGTCGGTCAAGCCGAAGGATAAGCCTACAACTCCAAAACATCGCCAGCCTTTATGTAAATTAATCACGCCGCGCGAGATGGACGTGCTGCGCCTTTCGCTACTCGGTCAGCAGAACAAATCGGTCGCATATGCTCTCGGCATCAGCGAGCGCACCGTCGAGGTGCATCGTGCGTGATTGATGCGACGTCTTGAGGTTCGCAGCTTTGCGGAACTGATACGGAAAGCGGTCGAATATGGCGTTGACGACCAGCAGGCGCTTTCGCCTCACATGTGACCCGATCGTGAAACAGAATCAGAACAAATTTGGGACAGTTTTAAAAAGTGGTGCGCCTAGACGGACAAATCTCGAACGAATTGTTTGAGATTCTGACCGAATGGAACGCTGTTTTGGAGCACCGTGGGTCATCAGACCCGGCGGTGCCGCCATGTCCCTAAGCGATGCGTTCCGACCGCCCAGTGCCGGGGACTTTACGCAAAACCCCGTTCAAAATCAACGATCAAAACGCCCCGCGCCGTTCAGCCTTCGTTTGTCAGAGGCCGAACGCGCCCGCCTGATCGATGAGGCCGGAGCCGCACCGCTCGGCGCATACATTAAAGCGAAACTGCTGGGCAACGCTCTTCCGGTACGTATGCGCCGGACGGGCCTCGCCGTTGAGGATCGCAAAGCCCTCGCCCAAGCGCTGGCCCTGCTCGGTAGCTCCCGGCTTTCCAGCAACCTGAACCAACTCGCCCACGCCGCTCATATCGGCGCTCTGCTGGTGACGCCGGAAACCGAAGCCGAACTAATGGCGGCGTTGTCGGATGTCCGCCGCATGCGCGGTCTTCTTCTCACGGCCCTCGGTTTAAAGCCGGAGGCGACGCCATGATCCTCAAAGCCTCCCAACGCGGCGGGGGCGCTGACCTCGCCGTTCATCTTATGCGCATTGACGATAACGAACACGTCCACGTGTATGAACTGCGCGGCTTCGCCTCCGGTACGCTTAAAGAAGCCTTCAAAGAAGTGGACGCGATCAGTCGCGGCACACAGTGCCGCCAGTATCTGTTTTCCTTAAGCCTTAGCCCGCCGGAGCAAGAGAATGTAAGCGCGGACGTCTTCGCGCAAACCATCGACCGTATCGAGCAACGGCTCGGCCTCGACGGACAGCCCCGCGCGGTTGTTTTCCATGAGAAGGAAGGCCGCCGCCATGCCCATTGCGTCTGGAGCCGCATTGACGCGCAGAGCATGACCGCGAAACCTCTGCCCTTCTTCAAGAACAAGCTGATGGAAGTCTCCCGCGATCTCTATCTCGATCATGGCTGGCAAATGCCCTCCGGCATGATCGACGCAAGCGCCCGCAATCCCACGAACTTCACGCTTGCCGAATGGCAACAAGCCAAACGGCTGGGCCATGACCCGCGTTGGACGAAACAAGTCCTGCAGGATTGCTGGAAAAACGCCGATAGCCGCAAAGCCTTCGAAAGCGCGTTGCAGGATCGCGGCTTCTTCCTCGCCAAGGGCGACAAGCGCAGCCACGTCGTTCTCGACCATAGCGGCGAAGTTTATTCCCTGCCGCGCATGCTCGATCTTAAAACCAGGGACGTGCGCACTAGGCTTGGCGATGGCGACGATCTCCCCGGCGTGGAGGCAACTCAACAAACCATCGGTGAGCGCATGTCTCCGGCCATTCGCCGCCATGTCGCAGAATCTCGGGCGCAATTCGAAAAACGCTCCGCAACGCTCGGCCACGCCAAAATGGAGATGACCCATCGTCACCGGGAAGCGCGGAGCACCCTCGATCAACGCTTAAGCGTTGAATGGAGCCTGGAATCGCGCGAACGGGCCGCACGGCTTCCCAAAGGCTTGGCCGGTCTGTGGCACCGCCTCACCGGCAAATACCAGGAAGTACGCAGCCAGAACGAAGCCCAAGCCCGGGCCACGCTCGCGCGGCATGCGCAAGAGCGGCAAAAGCTGATCGAGCAGCAGCTCGAACAGCGCCGCCTCATTCAAAAACAGTTCAAGGAACTGCGCGGACGGCAAGCGGCCCAGCTCTTAAGTCTGCGCGAGGATGTGGGCCGCTATCTCAAACTGACGCGCGGGGATTCCCGAACCACCGAGCGAAGCCGCTCCGCCAGCCTGTCTCTCAAACTCGAACGGTAACGCAAAACCGCCATAGGAGACTTCCATGTCTGACCGAAACGACGGAAACGGGGGCGTCATCCTCGTGTTCGCGGTGATCGCCACCGCTATCTTTTATGCCTTGCTGATTATGTTTGCCGTCCTGGCGTTTATCGCCCTCGTGATGAGCATCTTAAGTCTGTGCGCCTGGAACAGGCCGCTCACCATCGGCAAGATGACGATCCACCCCGAAGAAGCACAAGACTTTGTTGGGCGGGGTATCTGCGGAGCCATCCTGCTGCCGCTGTTCGTCGGGTTCTTCTGCATTCTGTTCGGAGGCCGGGTCGAAGAGTGGTTGTGGCCTTATATCCTGATCGCCGGATATACGGCGGGATCACTTGGGGTTGCGATTCTGCAAAGCATGGACGCAGAGTCATCTTCACCCGTGCGGGAACTGCGCACACCGCCTCCCGCCGCTATCGCTCCGCCGCCGCAATCCCCGGCAACGCCTCCCGCTCCTTTTAAGTTTGCAAGCTGGGATGATGAGGTGCATGGCGGATGAGCTTCCGGAGTATTGTCGAGGTTTATCAATTCTTCTGGATGATCGAATCCCATTCGCAGCAGCGCCTTGCGTGGAAGGACGCGGCGCAAGCGCGGATTGCGCGGGACCGGGCGGAAGCCCACGCCGCCGCGCAGCTCCAAGAAATGTTGATCGCCAATCCTAGCGGCTCTCTAGGCAACGCCAAGATCAACGATCCTGATAAAATCAATCAATCGGGGTTGCTATGAACGAGATAACAACCTCTCAAAATCACGGCATGCGGCGCGGGATACCGTCGCCCGGACATGTGAAGAAGCGGGCTTTATAATCAAAAAGTAAGGGCTTTATGGCCCGTATCGCCAACCTGTCATGGGCCGACCCTGAAGGCCGTGACCATGCGACGGTGGTGACAGTGAAGCCCGGCTCACAAAGATTGCTTCCCTTTTTGGCGTCTGGTATGATTAAATCATACTTATTGTAGAGGTTCCCATGTCCGCCACAGAAAAACGAACGTTCAGCCTCCCGTCCGAACACGCCGCGTTTATCGACGCGAAGGTAAAGTCCGGCGGCTATGCGAGCGGGAGTGAAGTCGTTCGGGCAGGACTGCGGGCTTTGCAGGAACGTGATGCCGCTATCGAACGCTGGCTTAGTGACGAAGTCGCATCAACCTATGACGATGTAAAATCGGGGCGGAGCAAGACCTATCCCGCAACCACCGTCTTTGAAGAAATCCGCGCACGTCATGCAGCCACCGAGACCTCGTGAAACTTCGCGCCGTTGAACTTGCGGAAGATGCAAAAAACGATATGATCGCTTTTTACGACTGGATCGCCAAAGCCACGAGTCCCGCAACCGCCCTTTCTTATATCGAACGGATCGAGACTTACATTCAAGGTTTCGAGGTCGCGTCCGAGTGCGGGCATTTGCGAGAGGACATCCGTCCTGGTTTGCGCATTGTCGGCTTCGAGAACCGCGTGACAATCGCTTTCGTTGTGGAGGATGAGCGCGTTGTCATTCTGAGGCTGTTCTATGCCGGACAAAACTGGGCGGAGCTAATGCAATAGGCGTGTTGGCTCGCCAAAATCACGTTTTTTCTGTATCGCGGGCGATTTTTTGGGACTCAAATTATTTGTGTATCTCGACTCCTTTGAGTGCCAGAATTTCATATGTCTGGCACTCAATCTGCCTTGAGTGCCAAGGGCTGGGACTAGGCCTGTTTCCATACAAGATGGCGAAGTTTAGTGGCCGCCCGTACAATCCTGATTCATCAGGCGCCGGACAGAAGGGCAAGTTTTAAGAAGCTGGTCGATGGCTTTTCTTGCTCCTTTCAGCGGCACCGCAATAGCCTCTGCCAGATTATTCAGGTCCCTGACGGATTGAATTGAGACAGGTGGGCCGTCTTTCTGAACAATAAGGGTGCTTCCGGCATTAGAATAATTCATCCGAATAATCTTCTCCCTCAGAAAAAGAAGTTTCTTTGAACTCCTCAATTCCTTGATTTGCGCTGAGCAATAACCGCCAAGAGTTTCAACAAAACCAAGAGGGTTCTCCGTAAATATGCCCTGACCGGCAATGTAGAATGGTTGGACAAAAACCATCACCATTCCGGGTCTTTTTGTTGTGGCTGGAGCAAGCCCACGAGTCATTCTCAGCGAAGCCACATAGTTGCTATCTGAGTTTGCATCCGTTCCCATGCAGGCGATACCGAACGCCTCCGAACCAATATTAACATGGGCGGAAAGCCCGAGCGCCGGATGCTCGCTGAATGTCCACTCCTCAGATTTTGAAGGGTTGCCGCTACACAAACGCTCAACGCAGGCATTGTAAGCCGGATCGTCGGCTCCTTTAGAACCTGCAAGGCACCGCCAGACACACCGCTGCACTTCCATGTAATCTTCTTCGACGGCGGCGGGTATCGACGTACAGGCAAGCAAAACAAGTGCTACGATGATTCGCATAAAAATGGCCCTGGAAAAAAATTAGATCGTCTGAAAGAGGTCGGCGTCCGCCGGTATCGTCAAGGAAAATTTAGCCCTTGCGGCGATCACCTGTCCGGGCTTTCTTCTTTGCTTCTGCCAGAAGGCTTGAAACCGTCTCGCTTCCGATGCCACTCGCCCGTGAATCTGCGACCATGCGGCGAAGATCGTCGATAATAAGGTCAGGATGCGCCCTGCGCTCGCGGTCACGCCGGACAAGATCGCGCACATAATCGCTAGAGCTGGCGTATTCTCCTTCTTTGATGCGGGCCTCGATCCAGTCTTTCATGGGATCGGGCAGGGAAATTGTCATGGTTGCCATTAAATAACTCCTGATTTTGATTATCTCAAAAATAAGCATATTTCACAAATATTCTTATTGCAGCGGAAGCGAGAACAGGGTTTTTATAGGTTTTTAATAAGTAATTTCAACGCTTTATGAGATAAAATATAGGCTAGTAAAGATTTCAAGCTAGGTGACAGTCAGGAAGTTTTGACTTTGGGCGATGAAAAAGCCTGGACGGTTTGAACCGCACAGGCTTTAGGAGTGATAAGGCTGTGTCGCTACCTAAGCGCTGCAACAAGCGCCGGTTGTGGCGACACTGAAGGAAGTGAGCGCTTGATCTTTTTTGCTAGCTCGTCCGCTGGCAAGCTGGACATAATGAGATCGCCGCCGCGTAGTTTGACACTGGTTGTCAAAGGGCCGTCCGTGCCGGAGCGCAAATTGTATTTGCGGGACAGGCTTTGAAGTTCGGCCTCGCTGAGATTGACCGCGTCCACAATTTCATCCGCAAGCACCATCCGGCCATGACCAAGCGCGATAAGGTCAAGTTTCTGAATACCCTTGATATCTGCCCTGAGGTCGATGGGAAATATCTTCCGAAACGGCGTCGGTCTGGCGGCTTCAACGCTTTTGTGATCAAGGCCGAAATAGACAATCCGCGTCTTTAGCGCGTCGATCCTAACGGGGTCTGTGTCCGGGTATCGGGTTTTGATCGCCTGCTGATCCGTCTTATTCAGAAATTCAAAATGGCGGATGGCGTCGATAGGCACAATCTGGGTGATTTGATTCCGACTTTTATCGAGTTTATCGATGCGCACGGCGATAAAGCGACGATCCGCTTTGGCCATGATCTCCTCGAAGGTCTGCGTGGCAAGGATGTTCGATCCTTCGATAAAGCGGACATTACTGTGGAACACATCGAACCGGCCTAAAGGAAGGTTGGTCTTTATGGCCAATCGTTCCCGGTCTTGGTGGGTCACCCGTTCGATAACATAGACATCCCGCAGTTTAACGGGGGTTTTAACGTTTAAAGTGATGGTTGTATTGTTCATAAATTAATCTCCTTTTGTTAGAGCAAAAGAAGAACATAGTGAAAACGACTTATTGTGACAAGTATAAATTAGCGATTAACATAAGTAGGTCTTAAACTTGACTAAAGGCCGACAATCGCAGCTTCAGCGTCATTCTCGGAGTAACAGTAATGCTGCCGTTCATCCTGAGAGTGGATAAGTCCGGGCTTATACTAAACAAAATAGACGTTTCAGGACGAAAATAGTTTTTTAACGCTATACAATAGGAGGCCCTATGAAATTTTTTGTGGTTTAGACGTATCTTTAAAAAACACATCGATCTGCATTGTTAATCAAGAGGGCGATATTGTCCGGGAAGGCACAGTTCCATCAGAGCCGGACGATATTCATGTTTGGCTGAATTCACTCGGCTTAGCCGTAAGGCTGAGCATCGCGTCTCGGAGTAAGTTCCCCCCTCCCTCTTTGATTGGATCGTTACTTGTGGCGGCGTCCTGACGGGCAGCGAGCAGCAGCCCCGCGCCGACCCCGTAAAGGAGCATGATCCCTGCTAGAGGCGTGAACCCCAAGATGTTGGAGTTTGTAGGAAAGTGAAATCGTGCGGATGATCGCCATCCCTCCGGAGCCGCCATCGCCCGCTTACCCATGAGCGGGGGATGACGGCGGAGGGGCTGGTGGTCATCCCTCTGGTGAGCTGGAGCAAGTATGAAAAAGATTGAAAAAAGTTGGCGATGATAGCTTGACAGTACCGCATTAAAGGAGCCGCCCGTCGCCGGTGCATCCTCAAGGGCCTCATCCTTGCCCTCAAAGACGGGGGCAAGAATGAGGCCCGGTTGCAGAGATGATGTCGGATGCCGGAGGACTGACGATGTGGCGTCATTCTTGGTGAGCCTGCCGCGAAGCATCCGCTAATAGGTCATCTAACGGACGTGCGATTGAAATTGGATCGGCATGACGGCCTTGGGAGCCGTAACCTCGTCGATTGAATTTTGCTCTCTACCAAATTCTGAGCGAGGCGACACGGTTTTCGGCTGCTTTTGCGCCGTTCGCAAGTGAGACATAACCGAGTTCAAGGCTTTCCAAACGGTCTTATTGCCGGACATTTTCAAGGTCTATATAATGCTGTCATTTTTGGTAAAATATTGATATCATTGGGTCATGACATCGAAAGAATCGGACATAGAACCGGACATTATAGAGGGTGCGGACCGAGGTGAAACAGTCGGGCTCATGGAGCCTATGCTTATCACCGAAAGCTCAAGCAAACGAGGCGAACTAACCGATCTGGCGCTGGAGCTGGCGGCGAAAGCGACAGGGTTCCGTCGAAGTCTTCAGCCCAATATCGCAGCTTCGCTGGCCGATCTGGTGCGCTCGATGAACTGCTACTACAGCAATCTCATCGAAGGGCATGACACCCACCCTATCGATATCGAGCGGGCTCTGAAAGAAGACTTTAGCGACGATGCAAAAAAGCGGGATCTTCAGCTAGAAGCCAAGGCGCATATCGCCGTTCAAAAATGGATCGATGGCGGCGGTCTGACAGGTCGTGCGCTCACGACGGAGGGTATATGCGAAACCCATCTCAGATTTTGTAAGATTTTACCCCCTGACATGCTATGGGCTGAAAATCCCGATACCGGAAAACGCATCCCGCTAATCGGCGGCGAATTACGAAGACACGATGTGCAGGTCGGGCGACACCATGCAATCAGTCCCGCCGCCGTCCCAAGATTTATGAGCCGGTTTGAAAAAGCCTATACGCGTCTGGGAAAAACGGACTCGATCATTGCATCTGCGACGGCTCACCATCGTTTGCTATGGCTGCATCCGTTTCTAGACGGCAATGGCCGTGTAGCGCGTCTCATATCTCACGCAGTGCTTCTGGAAAAACTCGATACCGGCGCTTTATGGTCGGTTGCGCGGGGACTGGCGCGTAACGTAAAGGAGTATAAAGGTCATCTTGCAGCCTGCGATCTACCCCGCCGCAACGACCTGGACGGGCGTGGATCGCTCAGCGAAGAGAACCTTGCGGAGTTTGTTTGCTTCTTCCTCAAGATTTGCATCGATCAGGTGGATTTTATGGAAGGTCTGGTAAAACCCGATCAACTACGCGTTCGGATTGCGATTTGGGCGGAAGAAGAAACGCGGCTCGGCAAACTTCCCCCGAAGGCCAAGGATATTTTAGAGGCGCTACAATATCGCGGAGAACTGCTACGCAGCGATGTGGCGGAGATTTTGGGAATCGGGGAGAGACAAGCGCGGCGCATTGTTAGCACTCTGACCGATTATGGCGTGATTACCTCGGCAACGTCGCGTGCGCCGCTGCAACTTGCATTTCCAGCGACCCTTGCCTCGCGTTGGATGCCGGGTCTTTTCCCTGACAAACTAGAAGAGGCTTAATTATCTATTTATCTGCTTCTTTCTTTGTAAAAGCGTGGAAAACGCGTCTTTGTAATTTCGATTAAACGAGAATCTGAAATCATACAGGAAAGAATATTTACCCTCTCTTGCGCGATCCTCTTTCCGGTCTTGAATTAGACAGAAAAAAACTCTCATGACTGCAACAAAAGATGTCGGTCAGCAGGATATAAATATAAATAATGTAGGTTATTTAATTTATTGGTTAGTCTTTAACAAAGGCGGCAACGTAAATCCAAAAAATCGTTGTAATTTATTATTGAGTATATTTTTCGACTTTATTGGATAAGTGTTTCAATTATTTCTGATGCGATTGTATGTTAGGGGCTAGATTTGAAAAAATGGAAAGAAGAAGTAAATCAGATAGTTAATACTGTACGCGCTTCGCGTGGCGGCCACACTTTTCATGAACGTTGGGCAGCACGCAGAGCGCTGCAACTAATATTCCCGCAGGACCGCTTAAATGCAATCGCTATTGAGGGACTATCAACAAGCGAAACCGCTGATCCAGGCCTAGAGGCTGAAGAGGTCGCTGATCTCGTCCTATACTACGGGAACGGCGAAAACTTCGCTACTTCCGACATCGTGCAAACGGCGCAATTTAAATATAAAACTACTGGCGGTAACGTGACCGCGTCGTATCTACGCAAGACGATTGAAAAATTCTCTAGTTCGCTCGCAGGATATCTGATGGCGAGAGTACCGATGCAATAGCGCAGGAACTTAAGAAACGTTGGCCGAAAGCCCAGAACATGGACTACTTTCCTGGTTTTGATCGGTATCGTAGAGAGCGGTCAGATCGATACGAGTTCTATCGCGAGCATTTGCAAAAGCACGCTCTTTTAAACGCGGCAACTACACTGAGAAAATCGCTTTCAGTGGCTCGTTACAGCTATGACCAACAAACGTTGTCACCTTTCAATGACTGGTTAAAGGACTACAATACGACGTTTGAAGACGGCTCTACGCTGGCCGATCATAAAGACCAAATGCCCGAAACCGCCAAAGTTAACTTTACAGGCCTACAAGCTGAGAAACAGCAGACAATCATTTGGCGATGTGTCTGGTAGGAAGGCAGTCTACGTCGGAACCAGACCAGCAGGAAAGGCCTTCCGAATTTGGTTCGCGAAAAAGGCTTCGGCCACTGTTAACTAGTTTCATCGAAAATAATCTTCAATAGAAGCAAGCCGCTCATAATTCCTCCGCATCCACCGACGCGCGACTGGCCCCTGTAAAAGGCCGGGTTCGAAAGCAGATCGCCCGTCGTCGATAGGAACCGAGGGAGTTCTCCGCTCGTTCGTTTTCATCCGCAAAAGCATGGTGTAGGGTTCCAAGGGCGGCACACGCCTTTGTGTCGCGATCTAACGGCGATGACGTTCGGTCTGGATGGGGTCTTGGGGCAAGGGGCAGGAACGCCCTTCCCCAAGCGCGATGAAACGGCGGACGTTTTACCGGCGAAGCGAGGCTCAATGCCGTGGATTCGCCATGCCTGGGGGATGCAACGGGGGTGCGCAGCGGCCCCCTTGCCAAGATGCGGGTACTACCCCGCACATCTTGCGTAAAATGATAGCGGCGTACCTTCTGGCAAACTGCTCTATTAGCAGACGCCTTATTGTGACTTAATAACTAAAGTGACTATTATACCGATTAATTAGCCAAGGCTTGATCTGATCACGCAAAGTACTAAAACGATGGTCGGTTGGAAAGCCGTCGTAGTTGGGTTCACCCAAAGTGGTCGCGCAATCGAGGAGGGTACGAATAGCGGACTGTGAAAACACTACTTCATCAAACTCTTGGTTGTGTATGCCATTGGCAATTGAGCGCCCTTCTACGGAAATGAGTGGAGGTCGCCATGCGAGGTCGTATGTATCCGCGGTAAAAACAAACGCCCAACTCTTGCGCATCCATATGTCTGGTGGATTTGCAAAGAAATACGGTACCGCCTGCCGCAGGCCTATTGCTTTACACGCGGCGCGAATTAGAAAGCGCATCGGAACAGCATTAACGCGTGGCATTGTCTTCCAAGAGGCATTGAGATGCTGTTGAAGATTGGGAAGCGCTTCTGCAATCTCCCACGTTTTTAGGCCAGTCACTGTCATCAGCCTTTGCCGATATGCAAGAGCTTCTCCTGGTTCGCAAGTTGCCAAATTTCGTTTGGGTAGACCGACCTGTGGCAGAGCCTTAAGAAGACGCCGAAAGCGCCGCGACGGTAGCACGTCATCCCACGAAAACACCTTGCCTGGATCGACCGGCGTCATCGGTGGAAGACGTGGGTTTAGGGCCAGATCTGCAACTACGGCAAAAGCGGAAAGTGGGTCACCATGGTCGCTTGCATGCAAAGCGAGCGATTCATTAAAGGCACGAATAGCTGTGACATAGAGTTGGCTTGGATCATCGAGGTGACCCTGCATAAGAGCGGAGGCGCGTTGGGCAAGTGTTGCCCGCAACGTGGACTCATCATTTTCTGAGATATTCGGTACGCGTTCAGCCACTGTGAGCTGCGCCACCACTGCCAAGCCTTCTTCAATAGCTGCCGCACTGAGAGAGGTGTCATCGTCACAAAAGTCGAAGTCCTCGTAAGAGGCAACCCGGCACTCTTTCAACGTCTTTAGAGAATGCCCCAAATCAAACGGCTTCGATAACTCATTGACAGCAAGCGCCATCAAAAAAGCGCTGTTTTCACTGCTAGAAGGCTTGTTTATTCCAAATCGTAATGACCCGCTCAGCGACGAAGTTATCCAGCACAGTTCTGCACATACTGCCGAAACACGGGAACAGTTAGTGTTCAAACATCGGGCATGGCCGCTCACGCTGCGGGCCATACATCCAAAAATATGTGACGAGAGTCTCCTTGTCGGCGAACAGGTCTAGCAGACCGACATCGGCACCGTTGGCATCGTGGAAGCGATAGTCTTTCTTAACTTTCGGTCCCTGAGGAAGTGAGCGACGCTGTTCGGCCAGCCGTGTCATCTGGCGGCGGAATTTTATTTCCTCGGCAAGCAGGGCGCGACGTGCGACGCTATAATGATCGCTTTGGCCAGGAAAAGGGTTATTCACCTTATCGGCGAGTTTCTCAGCGGTCACGAGCGCTTTCGCTGTCATAACGATCTCCACCTCTGAGGGGTTGGCCGCGAAGGGGATGAATCTCAGAGTATCCGCCCGCGATCATTCTGCAGTAACAACCCATGGCGACTCCGAAAGGTTCGCTTTCAGTACCAATTTAATATGTGGGCGATCGGCTTCACCCCGCAGTCAGCGGCTGTTCTGGCTTTCCGCTTCACCGAAAACGCCAAGCGTTTGGTATGAATGGCACCCGAAATGTCACGATTTATAGCGTATCGAACCGATTATCAGCCCCACAGCTCACGTTAACCATTTTTTACCTTTATACAGCGGTTTAAGACAGACATCGTAACCTACTGATGCAATTAAAACTTTACGCAATTTTTATGCCTAAGTGCTTGAAAACGTTAACACTTTCTTTATTGCCACGATTCTCAAGATCAGCGACAATCCATCCATCAAAGAAACTCAATAAAAACGCGGCAAGCCCGAATGTATCGGTACGCGATCCGCTTAGACAACCATATACCTTTGTGCTCTATGGCATTGAGGACAGGATTACTGCGTCAAATGCCAGTATAGGACAGTATTCCTTGACTGTTCTTAATTTGTTCTATATATCTTTATCCAGTTTAGTGGCGGAAAGCAAGAGGAGTCCGAAGCGTGACCGACGAAATACAGACGGGCTCCTATGCCCACATAGACAAAACCAACAGCGAACAGCCGGGTTTTCCTCCGCTGGAGCTTGATCCCGCCAAATACCTCTCTGACATGGCGGACTTCGATATGACCGAGACGCAAAAGGTCGAGCTTCTTCGCACCTTATGGTCGATCATGCGCTCGTTTGTCGAGCTTGGCTTCTCCGTGGATATCTGTGCGCAACTTCTGACACAGGTCCAAGACCACTCGGAGACAAGCGCTGCCGGTGTAGAACCCGACCCTTCATCAGCTACGGAGACGCTATCCGACAACACGACGACTAGAGAGGAAACACCATGAGCGAGAAAGGACAAAAACAGGCTGTTATCTACTGCCGCGTATCAAACGCAAAACAGGTTCGTGAGGGCGACGGCCTTAACTCGCAAGAAACCCGCTGACGCGAGTTTGCCAAGGGCAAAAACTACACCGTATTGCAGACCTTCAAGGACGATGTGTCCGGCAAACTGACCCAGCGTCCGGCTATGAAGGCAATGCTCGCGTTCTTGAAGAGCCGCCGGAGCGGCGGCACGGTCGTTATTATCGACGATGTGTCGCGCCTGGCGCGCGGTATCGCGGCGCATCTCGAACTCCGGGCGTCCATCGCCAAAGCCGGTGGGATTCTCGAATCCCCTTCCATCGAGTTTGGCGACGATTCCGACTCGCAATTGGTCGAGCATCTTCTCGCCAGCGTCTCCCAGCATCAGCGCCAGAAAAACGGCGAGCAGACCAAAAACAGAATGCGGGCGCGTATTCTGAACGGGTATTGGGTGTTTAAGGCTCCGAGTGGATATCTCTACCAGCGCGTGTCCGGCCAAGGGCGCGTGCTTATCAGGGATGACAAAGTTTCCTGTGTCATCGAGGAAGCCCTAGAGGGGTTCGCTTCGGGACGGTTCGACACGCAGGCGGATGTGGCGCGGTTTTTACAAGATCATCCTTTGTATACCAAGGACGCCAGCGGGCTGGTTCGCCGCCAGCGCGTGGCCGATCTGTTGCGATCCCCCGTCTATGCCGGTTATGTCGAGGCTCCGGATTGGGGCGTGAGCCTCAGGAAGGGGCAGCATGAGGGTTTGATTGGGTTCGAAGTGTTCCAGAAGAACCAGGATCGTTTGAATGGAGTGAACAGGACGCCCAAGCGGTCCAATCTCAATGAGGGATTTCCGCTTCGCGGCTATGTCTGCTGCGCGGTGTGCGAGACGCCGTATACATCCTGTTGGTCTACGGGGTCGCACGGGCGATATCCTTATTATCTGTGCCAGAAGCGCGGCTGCGAAATGTACGGCAAATCCATCCGGCGGGACGATCTCGAAGGCGCGTTCGAGGCTTTGCTTCTAACGGTCAAGCCAAGCGCGAGCCTATTCAAGGTCGCCCGCGCGATGTTTGAAGAGCTATGGGATCGTCGTATGTCTCAAGGCAAGGTTCAAGCCAAAGCGCTGGCGTCCCAACTTGCCAAGATCGAAAAGCAGGTCGCGCAATTGCTGGAGCGGGTAATGGATGCCCGGGTGCCAACCGTCATCGCAGCCTATGAAAACAAAATTGAAGCTCTGGAAAAAAGCAAGCTGTTGATTTGTGAAAAACTAGGCTCGCAAGGCGCTCCGAAAAGCACATTCGAGAAATCGCTAGAACGAGCCATGGAGTTTTTGTCAAACCCTTGGAATCTCTGGAGTTCCGGGCGATTGGAGGACCGTCGCACGGTGCTTAAACTCGTGTTTGCCAAGCCTTTGTATTACAACAAGAATACAGGCTATCGAACGGCTGATTTATCGTTGCCGTTCAAGATGTTAGGCCAGAATATACACGGTGAAAACCTGATGGTGCGGTCAAGAGGACTCGAACCTCCACGGGTTGCCCCACAGCGACCTCAACGCTGCGCGTCTACCAATTCCGCCATGACCGCATACGATAAAACACTCCTCTTAAAGGGCATTTTGAATCGAGAATGATGTGGTATCAAAGCTAGTCGCCCAATGCAAGCGGATGACTTGCTGACTAGAGGCAATTGCCGATATCCGCTGGTCCGCCGCAAACAGTGGCGAACCAGCCGGACAATCGATCGCAAAACAAACGGGCCGCTAGACTTTACGCGGTGCAAGGTCGTCTAGCCGCCCTTACGCGGGACACAAGCTAGACTATGATGCGATGGAGTTACAATTCGGTAAAGTAAACCAAAGCTACTGAAAGTTATCTCATAAAATGCCGCGTTTCGATATTCCGTTGTCGGGTTGGGCTATCAGCGTGGCGCCGGTCGGTTACCAGGAAGCGGTTGCCGCCATGGAGCTTCGAGCCGACGCTATTGCGAACGGTGCCGCTCCCGAGCTGATCTGGCTGTTGGAGCATCCGCCGCTCTACACAGCTGGCACAAGCGCCAACCCAGCGGACTTGATCGACGGGCGCTTTCCCGTATATAAGACAGGGCGCGGCGGACAATATACCTATCACGGCCCGGGTCAGCGTATCGCCTACGTGATGTTAGACCTGAATAGGCGCGGCCGCGATGTGCGCGCTTTTGTGGCTACGCTGCAAAATGTTGTTATCTCGGCGCTGGCGGAGTTCGGAGTGCGCGGTGAAGCGCGCGAGGACCGCCCCGGCGTGTGGGTGGCTTGCGACGGGCGCGAGGATAAAATTGCCGCCATCGGGGTGCGCGTGCGGCGATGGGTGACATTTCACGGCCTAAGCGTAAACGTCGCGCCCGACCTATCGCATTACGCCGGGATCGTGCCGTGCGGCCTCCGCGAGCACGGCGTCACAAGCTTGCACGCGCTTGGCGTTTCCGCCACGATGCCCGAGTTCGACAACGCGTTGCACCGCGCCTTCAACGCTATTCTTGTGTTTGGCAACTAAAGATTAAAACAATTCCTGAGTTTACTTTAGAGTTAATTGCTTTGGACCCCGAAGCAAAGGCTTTGCAACCATTTCAGTGGGCGGAACCCGAGATCGGACGTCGGCACAAGATCGGCGGTCAACCAACATTTGTGCAAAAACTGAAACGCCGTTTTGTATTCATTGTCACACAAGAATGAGTTTTTACGCCCAGCTTGACTCGCTAAGCGATGAATACCAGCTTGGCGACTACGGTATGGTTTACATATTTATTTGTTTTGATTGTTTCTCGACGCATTCGTTTATTCAGTCTAATTAGCAACTGCTAAAACCGGTAGCCGAAGTGTTTAATTTCGGGCGCGTACCAGTCGGCGACGATAGCGCGAGTCTCGTCCGTGTAAAAGTCGCGATAAGGGCGCTGGTCGCCGCTGCGGTATTGGCCTTTGGCGCGGGGTAAATTGAGCGGCTGGATGATGCCGACCTGCGCCAGCGCCTTCGCCACATCCTCCGCCAGATTGTCGAACTGGCAGACGAAATCCGCCTCCACCTTGCCGTCAATCGAGTAAACATGGAAGTTTTTCAGCCGCGCGATGCGCTCCTCGCTCATGAACTCCTCCACCGTTATGTCGGCGCGGCGTTTCTTGCGCTTGCGGTATTTGTAAAGCGAAATCTGCCGATCCCACGGGTTTCGCTCCACCGAGAATTTGAAATACGACTTCCAGACCTGCTCGCCTATCTCCGCGCGGATTTTCTCCGCCGGCATATGATGCCAGAAGCGCGCACGATTGGTGCGATCCTTGTACAAATTCAGCGGTCGCAACATGGTTTTGTACCATGGAACGTTCGGCAGCCGCCAATGCTGTGGCCCCCTTCCCTGACGCAGATGCTCGTCCGTGCTGCTTACCGGCGTGATAATGTCGTCCGGCCCGCAAAAGGACGAGAGCGCGCATTCGATGCTCGTGCCCGCCGTTTTCTGGGTTTTCAGGAAAATGAACTTGTGCTCATGGCAGACAATCATGGCGGGCCTTAAAACTCATATCCCATGGCTTCAATTTCTCGCGCGTACCAGCGGGCGACGATGGCGCGGGTTTCTCCATTATAATAATCGCGGTAATGGCGGCGCTCCGTTTTGCGCGCCCCGCCTTTCGCGCGCGGCAGCGTCACCTCGCCAGATACGCCCGCCTGTTCCAGCGCAGACTTCACCTCGGCGCGCAAATCTTCGTAGCGGCAAACCCTATCCACCGCCACCGCGCCGTCAAGCGAATACATATAAAAGTTATTGCCCCGCGCCAGGTCTTCGCGGCGCATGAACTCGTTGAATGGGAGACGCGCCGCATCATCCCGTTGGCGCCAATAGTAAATCGATACCTGCCTATCCCACGGATTGCGCTCAACGGTAAATTTGTAGTACTTCCGCCAAATCTCGTTCCCGACGCGCGCTTTAATTTCATCGGCTGGCATGTGATTATAGTAATGCCCCTTGTGTTTGCGGCCCTTGAACATGCCGAGCTTCCGGCCCGCGCTTTTCCACCACGGATTAACGTTTACATTCCAATTCTGCGGGCCTCGCCCGAGCCGCAGCGCCTCGTCCACCTTGCTGACCGGCGTGATGATGTCGTCCGGCCCGCAAAAGGCCGAAAGCCCGCACTCAACGCTCGTGCCAGCCGTCTTGCCAGTCTTGATGAAAATGAACTTATGCGCGTGGCTAACAATCATCGGCTCAATACTCATAGCCGACGGCTTTGATTTCCGGCGCGTACCAGTCGGCCACGATCGCCTGCGTTTCGTCATCGTAGTATTCTCGATAATGCCTGCCGCCGCCCGCTACGGTTTTCGTCCTCGGGAGCGTTAGCGTCTGATGAACCCCAACCGTTACAAGGGCTTCGGCCAGATTTTCTGCTAGCGTTTCGTACTGGACCAGAAAGTCCACGGCAAGCGCATCGCCGATCATAAAAATCTCGTGGTTATTGCGCCGCGCACCACGCTCCTTAGACATGAACTGAGCGAAGCTTGGAGGCTTGGGCAGATTTTTCGTCCGCCATCGATAGAAGGAGACCTGCCGATCCCAAGGGTTGCGGCTGATGGCGAATTTGAAATAGCGGCCCCAGACATCGCTGCCGAGTTGATCGCGCACCTCGGCTGCTGTCATGTGATTGTAGTAGTGGCCCCGATGCTTGCGGCCCTTCTGGAAAAATCCCATTGCCCGCAGTGTATTTTTCCAATGCGGATTGAAGTTTACATCCCAGTTTTGCGGCCCGCGACCCTGACGCTTGGCTTCATCCTGCTCGCTGACCGGGGTGATGATGTCGTCCGGCCCGCACAACGCGGAAAGCGCACATTCAACGCTGGTGCCGGCCGTCTTGCGCGTTTTAAGAAATATGAACTTGTGCTGATGACTAACGATCATGAAGGCGGTTTAGCATCCGCCGCAACTGGCTGCAACTCAGCCTTTGGCGTTTCATTGCAAGAAGCGCCAGCGCATGAGCGCAAATGGTTAAGGGCAGCCTTATGGGCTGCTACATCGCCTTCGAACTCCGAATCGGTAACCAGGTTTTTAAGCTGGTGCGGATCCTTGGTCATGTCAAAATACTCCTTACTCGCCCAGATTACGCCATCCCGTTCGAAATAAACGGAGTTGGCGCCGCGAACGCCAATGAATGCGTTGCTCGTACTAGCGAACGTCTCTGGAAATATTTGGATAAGAACATGGTTGCGAAGCTGGGCTTGCTCGCCTGATAAAAGGGGCAGTAGGGACACGCCATCGACGTTATTCGGGGTTTTCAAGCCCGCATAATCCAAAATTGTCGGTGCGAGGTCAATATTGGCGACAAGGGCGTCGTTGGTGCGTTTAGTCTGGTTTCTCCCATCAAAAACGACCATGCCAACGCGTATAGACTCATCATATGGGCTCCGTTTGTCGGTAATTTGGTGTTCGCCCCAATGAAAACCGTTATCACTCAAGAAGATGATGACCGTATTCTCAAGTTTGTTGATTGTGATCAAAGTATCGACAATTTTTTCTACAGCCTCATCAACAGCAAGCAAGGCTTGCAACATGCTCTTTCGCAGAGCGTCGATCTTAGCGATCCGATTTGCGGACAGCGTGCGACCGCCTTTAGACCACCATTTACGATCCCAAAACCCTTTATCACTAACATTGAAAGACGATGGACGGTGCGGCGCTAGGTCAGCGAAGGCTTGCTCGTGACGCCGCGCTGGGACTGCTGGGCGATGCGGCGCATTTGGCGTCCACATAAGGAAGAAAGGCTCATCGCCATTGTCAGCCGATTTAATGAAGTCCACCGCCTTTACCGCCAGTACGTCCGTCGAATAATCCGCCTCCGCAGACCCGTAAATCAATGGGTCTTTCAATACGCCATCAATAAAATTACTCAGTTTATAGTTGTAGTAGTGGCGTTTACCGAATGCTTGGAATGTATCCCAGCCGGGGGGAATATAACCAAAAGAGTAACCATTCAAATACTTTCCGATCAAACCTGTTTTGTAACCGCCAGTCTTTAGCCAGGTAGCTAGTGTTTGACTGTCTCGTTTGTCTAATTCTCTCGTAAATTCTTTCTCATTCTGGCGAACCCCATGATTGTGCGCGTATTGGCCGGTGAGAATGGTCGCACGGGACGGGCAACAGGTGGGCGTCGTGATAATCGCGTTGGTGAACGATGTCCCACGCTGCACAAGCAGTTCGTTGAGCTTTGGCATGTATGCGAGGGTATCGGCGCGCTGATCATCGGTTACAATCAGAATGATATTTGGTTTTTTATCCTGGGCTGCGGTGCGATCCCCGAATACGCAGATCAGCGCGACAATCGCGAATATTGCCGAGAATTTCATTCTGTCTCCGTCAGCTACGTTTGCTAACGGTTACGATCGTACGCTCATCAACGCGAAATCACATTTCGGTTAAAGCGGAATATTATCGTGCTTCTTCCACGGGTTCTCGACCGTCTTCTCGCGCAGCATGTTCAGCGCGCGGGCGATGCGCAGCCGTGTGTTGCGCGGCAGGATCACCTCGTCGATGTAGCCGCGCTCGGCGGCGACGAATGGGTTGGCGAAGCGATCCTGATATTCCTTTATGCGCGCCGCTATCTTTTCCGGATCGGCAAGGTCGGGCCGGTATAAAATCTCCGCTGCGCCTTTTGCGCCCATCACGGCGATCTCGGCGGTCGGCCACGCGTAGTTCACGTCGCCGCGGATATGCTTGGACGACATGACGTCGTAGGCGCCGCCATAAGCCTTGCGCGTGATGACCGTTACTTTCGGCACGGTCGCTTCCGAGAACGCGAACAGCAGCTTGGCGCCGTGCTTGATGAGTCCGCCATATTCCTGCGCCGTGCCGGGCAGAAAGCCGGGCACATCCACAAATGTGACCAGCGGGATGTTGAAGCAGTCGCAGAACCGCACGAAGCGCGCGGCTTTGCGGGAGGCGTCCGAATCGAGAACGCCCGCCATCATCATGGGCTGGTTCGCGACGAACCCGACCGTGCGCCCCTCGATGCGCCCGAAACCGGTGATGATGTTGCGGGCGTAAGCCTCCTGAATTTCGAAGAAATCACCCTCGTCGGCCACTTTGACGATGAGTTCCTTCATATCGTAAGGCGTGTTCGCGTTGTTCGGAATGATGGTGTCGAGCGATGGCTCGGAGCGGTCGAAGACGTCGCGGGTCGGCAGTTGTGGCACGCCTGACATGTTGTTTGCGGGCAGAAAATCCATCAGCCGCCGCATTTGCAGCAGGCATTCGACATCGTTCTCGTAAGCCTTGTCGGCGATGGAGGAGCGCGTTGTGTGCACGATGGCGCCGCCGAGTTCTTCCGCCGTTACGGTCTCGTTGGTGACGGTTTTCACCACATCGGGGCCGGTCACGAACATATAGCTCGTGTCCTTCACCATGAAGATGAAGTCGGTCATGGCGGGGGAATAGACGTCGCCGCCCGCGCATGGCCCCATGATGACGCTGATCTGCGGGATGACGCCAGAGGAGAGCACGTTGCGCGTGAAGACCTCGCCATAGCCGCCGAGCGCCGCGACGCCCTCCTGAATGCGCGCTCCCCCTGCGTCGAACAGGCCGATGATCGGCGAGCGGTTGCGCAGCGCCAAATCCTGGATTTTCACCATCTTCTCAGCATGAGCCTCGGACAGCGATCCGCCGAACACAGTGAAATCCTTGGCGAATACGTAAACCAAGCGGCCGTTGATGGTGCCCCAGCCCGTCACCACGCCGTCGCCGGGGAACTTGGTGGCCGCCATGCCGAAATCGGTGCAGCGGTGCTCGACATACATGCCGTATTCCTCGAACGATTTGTCGTCCAGCAGCAGCTCGATGCGTTCGCGCGCCGTCAGCTTGCCGCGCGCGTGCTGCGCGTCGATGCGCTTCTGCCCGCCGCCAAGACGCGCCTCTGCCCGCCGCCGCTCCAGTTCCGTGATAATCTGTTTCATATCTTATCCGAATGAGAATAACTTGCCCTTCGTGAGCTGCTCTTAGGCTTTCTTGAACTCGGGAATTTCAGACGATTGATAATTTTTTTGAGTTTTTCGAGCTTCTTCCGCCGCGACCTCGATAAGAGCAGACAAAAACCTCATCCCTGATCTGTCTGCCATTATCTTCATATCAAGCAGCGTTTCATGGAGATATAAAGCCGGATCGTTATTAGCTATTGGCCCGTGCAAATCACGCCGAAGCCGGACAACCGTTCTGAGATCGTTATGTGTGACAGGCTGGACTTTGCTTGCAGCGAGTGTCACAACAGCATGGGTCTCCCCAGCAAGGTTCACAAACTCAACCTCAAAGCCTTTTTCGTGTTCGTAAACGTGTACGACGCAGCCGATATCCCCAATCATCAAACCTTGTTCGGGCACGTCGGTGACTAGCACTACTGTGTCATGCTCCTTCATTTTCGATCCTTTGTTTCAAAGGGTATGCCGTGCTCAGACGTAGCTCGTTTTGACGCTCATCATAAATCCATATTGATCGTATCAGCGGAGCGCGGCCATCCGGCGCTAGCAAATTTCCCTCTATTCTATACTTTTTTCCGAATTCTGTCTGTGTTTCAAATGCCTCCTCCTTTTGCGCGAGATTTATTAGAGCTTCCGCGAAAACACGCCATTCATGAGTTCGAAATCCGAGCGCTGAGAAAAACGCAGCTTTGTATCGACCAGATGGATGTGCCCCTGACAGCAAATAACCGCAGATTTTTTCGTTATGGACGACGGCTAATTCGACATAAGGGCATTTAGGCATAGAAATATCCGAATAAATTTAGAGTCAGGGTAAATACTCATACAGCTAATTTGTGCAACGGCAGGATCGAACATAACGCAAAGTCGCGCGTTCATGCAGCTTGTAACACCGGGAGAACGCACATGACGCTAAAGATACCTCACAAGGCGATGATCGTGGTGGCGGATGGCACGGGGGCAAAATTCTTTCGCAATTCCGGGCGCGAGGACACGATTTCGCTCACAGCCGAGGGCGAGTTCAAGCCGTCCGATCTTGAAGGCGAAGGGCCTGCGGGAAAGCGCCCTCCCGAGTCGACGCTGCAGGAGACGGACGAGGCGACATTCGCCAAGTTGCTCGCCAACGAACTGTATCGGCGCGCGCACAAGGGCGACTTCGCGGCGCTCGTTCTCATCGCCGACCCGCAGACCCTGGGGCAAATTAGGCCGCTGTTGCATAAAGAGGTTCAGGATGCTTTGGTGGCCGAGATTGCCAAAACGCTCACAAATTCAACCACCGACGATATTGAGAAAACCTTGAGTAAAAGTGCGGAATGATAGCGCCAGATACATCTCCGCACAAATTGCATGCAGATAGTCGACGAAACGTGATGGCGTGTGACGTAATGTCTTAACGCGGGTGTGCGAAGGTGCAGCATTAGATATTTCCCCCCGGAGCCGCCCGCCGCTATGCATTTGCTCGATTTGCGTCTCGAACACATCCCGCTTTTCGACCGGCTCAACGACCGCCAGCGCTCCTCGGTGCGCGATCTACTTCGTGTTGAGACATATAAGCCGGGCGCCGTCGTCCGCGAGGAAGGCGCGCACAATCCGGGCAGCATTTTCATCATCGTGCACGGTGAGGCGGCGCTCATCAAAAGCGGGCGCTCGGCGGCAGACGATTCCGTCATCGAGTATATGGTAGGCGTTCGCGGGCCAAACGAGATTTTCGGCGCCATGTCGGTGCTAGACGGCCAGCCCGCATCTGTCACAGTCCGCGCGAAAACGCCGCTTACCATCGCCGTGCTCGACCTTGCCCGCGACGGCATGAACAAGCCCGCGCGCCGCATCCGCAACGCCATTGTCAGCGATCTGCGCCGCCGCCTCGCCGACCGCGCCCGCGCCTCCATCGACGACAAAGTCGCCAGCCTGCAGCAGGAGGCCGAGTTCGCCCGTTACCGCTACGCGGTCGGCAACATCCTGGTGGCGGCGCTATCCATGCTGTCTGTTTACACGCTGGCCTTGAGCCTTATCCCCAGCTTTGAAAACCTGCTAGAGGTCAACTTCGCCGCCAGCCCGTTCATCATCGTGTTTTTCGCGCTGATTTTCTTTCCCGTCATCCGGCGAAGCGGCTTTCCGCTGGCGTTTTTCGGTATGCGGCTCGACAACTGGCGCTATGCGATGACGTGCGCGCTGGTGGCGTCCGGCATATTCCTGGCGCTGGGCGTGGCGGTGAAATGGGCGATCATCATGTTCTCGCCATCGCTTTCCGGCATGACAGTGATCTCCTTCGCCGACGTGCAGGTGGCGCAACAGCCCGCCATGATGTCGCCATGGTACTGGGCGGCGGTGTGCCTATACCTCATCCTCACGCCGCTGCAGGAGTTCGTTGCACGCTGCGGCATCCAGGCGCCGCTCTACGCCTTTCTGGACGGCAGCGAGGTGAAGCGCCGCATGATCTCGATTTTCGTCTCGACGCTCGTGTTCTCCTCCGCGCACGCGCATATTAGCCTGGAATTCGCGGCGGCTGCGTTTCTACCCGGCATCCTGTGGGGCTGGATTTTTGCGCGCACCAACTCCCTGCTGGCGGCGAGCGTGTCGCACTTCATCATCGGCGGCGCAGGCGTGTTCCTGCTGGGCGTGGAGGAGTTCGTGGCGGTGCTTTCATAGGTTACGATTGCAAGCGAAACTCCCTTATTTCCATGGAGGCTCTCACTTGCTTAGACGGAACGCATTTAGTTTGACCGCGATCGAAGGCGGCTAGCTGGTCTGGCTTGCCTGGCCAACAACATTGCAACTCAGTGTAAGCTTTGGCGGGCACGGGCATGAACGCCGCCCAGGCAACCTCGCGCCGTGCTGCCCAGATGATCTTTCATCAGATACCGCGTCTCGGTGGTCGATTGCGAGCCGATGGTGTCGATGATGACCGCCACGCCGACGGTGACGATCTCCAGCGCCCCGCCCGCGATGTAGCGCGTCGTCTTCGTGCCCGTCTCGTGACGTCCACCCGCTTGAAGCGGGCCAAGGATATGTCCGGCGCATCAACTTATACCGCTGGCGCGGGGTTAATGCGGGGCATGCCGTACGCGATTATAGAGTGAATGGCTCCCCGGGTTGGAATCGAACCAACGACCGATCGGTTAACAGCCGATTGCTCTACCGCTGAGCTACCGAGGAACAATGCGTTTGCGCTCAATGACTGAGCCGCTTGAGCCAGAGTTATAACAAGCGTTCACGCTCTTTGTCAGCCACTTTCTTTCCGCGCCGCCTTTAAAACCGTAACTGTTAAAGCATTTCCGGCGTTTGCGGTTGAAAGGGACGCCGCGCCTGTCGTATGCCATCCCTACAAGAGACCGGCGCAAGACCATGGCGAAAATCCGTTACAAACAGCGCATCCATAAGAATAAATTATCTGCGCGCTCTCTGCGCTACGCTGCTGCCGATCAGATGGTGCGGCTGTTTCCTGCCCTGCGCGAGCGCTGGATGTTTCCTGTGGATGCAGTTCCGATGGCCGAGGCGGCCGTCAGCGCGGCCGCATTCGACACGCTTGTGATCGACGCCCAACCGCCCGCGCCTATCGCCCGTCTGGTAAAACGGCCCACGCCGTTAAAAAGCGTTCAAAAAGTCTACACATTCCATGATGCGACGGTCATCGGCCAGTCCGGCGCGCTGATTCAGCATGGAAAGCTGCTTGCGGTGCGGCCCAATCCAAACTGGGCCGTTTCCCTCCGCCCGCGCAACTATGCGCGCCGCAATTTACAGCCCGGCGTACTGCATTATCTGCTGATGCCGCCCGTGCCAGCAATCGGGCATGTGTTTCACTGGCTTTTCGATTACGTGACGCCGTTCATGACATGGCTGGAGGAGCGCACGGATCGCGAGCCGGTGCAGCCCATCGTGAACGGCAAGCTTACCGAATTCCAGCGCCGCACGCTCGATTTTCTGGTCGCACATTACGGACTGTTGGCGCCTGTTGGCGTGAGCGCCGATGAAGCGGCTTTTGCCCCTCGCATCGCCACGTCCGTGCTGGAGCCGTTCGCCCCGCGCGCTATGCAGGCGCCCGCAGGCCTGAAAGCGCTGGCAGCTCTGGGAAGGCATCTCAGTTGGGACAAAGTCGACACAAGCGCGAGACGGCGCCTTTATATCAGCCGCAATGACGCCAAGCTACGCCGCGTGGCGAATGAGGCGGAGCTTGGCCCCATGCTCACGGCGCATGGATTTGAAAGTATCATCCTTAAGAGCATGCCCATCGCCGATCAGGTGCGCCTATTTATAGAAGCGGAAGCCGTTATAGCGCCGCACGGCGCCGGGCTGGCGCACATTGCCTGGATGCGCGCCGGAGCCAAGGTCACAGAGTTCTTCCCCGCCGCCACCGGTCCCTACGGCGCGCCGAATAACGCGACCGCGAACTTTTGGATCATCTCGAACCAGCAGGGTCTGGACTATGCGGCGTATGAAGCCGCCCCACAAACCAGTCGGCACGATTTATTCCAAATACCGCTGGACTTAATGGCGTTAGTGCTAAAACAACATTTCGCGCCGTTATAGAATAATCATCACAATTCTTTGCGTTTTTACACCGATGATGGAACGCCCACCGCTGTCCAGCGATTGCTTTTCCTAACCAAAGGAGAACCAATGCCCGATACTAAAGGCAAAGGCAGCACCGCTGCGAAAAAGGCTAATGCGATAGCCGAGAAGGAAGGCGTCGATAACCCGCGCAAGTCATCCGCCGCGCAAGCCGAATTAGGCAAGAAGGGCGGCAAGAAAGCCGCCGCGAAACATTAGCGAAACTCTAACCGCCGCGCAGTCCTTAGCCAGCGGCAACAGGCAAAGGTTGTGGAAACCCCGGCGTGTTTTGATTACGCGCTCTGCTTTGGGGTGGGCGCATGGGCGCTCGATAGCAGAGCGCGCGGCGGCGTTGGGCATCCCGGTGATCGAGCTTGCCTCCGACCAGGTTACGCCCGCGCTACAGGACGGCCCCCGTGGCGGTTATGCCGACGCCAAGGCGACCCTTGCAATTATTGCGGCGTCGCCATCGCGGCGTAAGCTGCAACCGATAGCGCCGAGCGCCGACTGGCGAGTCGATCTGGCGGAAGGGTGTCCTGCGCATTGCAGCTACTGCTACCTCGCCGGTTCGCTAAAAGGCCCACCCATAACCCGCGTCTACGCCAATTTACCGGAGATACTCGCCGAACTTCCGAACTATGTAGGCCAGGGCAAAGTGACGTCCCGTTCTACGGCGCGCGCACATGAAGGTACGACGTTTGAAGCATCTTGCTATACCGACCCTTTAGGCATTGAACATCTCACCGGCTCTTTGTCCGCGATAATCTCTCATTTTGGGGCTTGGGATGCCGAGGTTCAGTTACGCTTTACGACCAAGTTCGACGCCGTAGAACCGCTGCTCGGTATTGCCCACAACGGACGGACTCGAATGCGCGCATCCATCAATCCGGCTGCCTATGCGCGTTTTGAGGGCGGCACTAGTCTAGTGGCGCAACGGCTTACCGCATTGCGGCGCATGGCGCAGGCTGGATACCGTATCGGGCTGACCATTGCGCCTATCATAGCGGCGGAAGGCTGGCGTGAAGCTTACAGCGCTCTAATCGCCGATGTGGCGCTTGCTTTATCTGGAGTACCTGATCCCGATTTGACTGTCGAACTCATCACTCACCGCTTTTCAGCCAACTCGAAAACGGTGCTTGAGTCTTGGTATCCAGGTTCGAGTCTCGACATGGGAAGCGAAGGCCGGTCTGAAAAACGAAGCAAATTCGGTTCTGTCAAGCACGTCTACGACGCACCAATCATGAAAACTCTAAAAACGTTTTTTGAAGCAGAAATTGCTTCCCGTTTGCCAATGGCCCAAATTTTATATTGGACTTGATAAGCTAACAAAAAACACTGGTAAGTTTAAAACCGTACAGTATTCCAAACTCCGGCCGAAGCTTATCCGCCTCGAACCGGAACTGTGACATAAGCTTATCAGAAGCGGTTGCGGCCGCCATCAGGCCGGTAACCGATGCAGGCGTCACGCACACGGATGTCGTCACCGACCAAGCGGCAGGCGCGTTCTTTAACCGATGGGTTTTGGCGGACGGCTTGAGCCGAAACCTTCATACCATATTCTTGGGCCACGAAGGCGACATTGGCGTCAGCGCAATAGGGCGTTGATATTTTGCCCTGCCCGCGAACGATCTGAAAGTTACCATCGCACTGAATTGCAGCGTTTGCAGGTGAGTTTGCAGCAAACATGGCTACCGCCGCCAGACAGGCAACCGGCAAAAGCTGTTTATAAAAAATCACAGAAGCGCTCCACTCTATTAAGGATTGAGGTGCATTAGAAACGTCTCATACGCGCAAAGGTCACACAACTAACTTTGGTGTGACGAAACATTGAAAAAATGTGAATGGAGGCCTCGCCCGGAATCGAACCGGGGTGCGCGGATTTGCAATCCGATGCGTCACCACTCCGCCACGAGGCCCCTTAAGGAACTCATAGCACGGCTTAATCCATTTTGAAAATATGTTTGAATGCGACGCCCCGCCTCTAGCGGCTTAACGGCGCGTGCGCTAAACCGGGAAATGCTTCGAGGCTTGGAGGAACGTCATGGCGAATTATGCCGCACAGCGGGAAACGATGGTCGCCTCGCAGCTTCGCCCAAACCGGGTCACGTCTTCAGACGTGTTGCGGGCGTTCGCCACGACGTCGCGTGAGGCGTTTCTGCCGAACGCGCTAAAGCCTCTTGCTTATATGGACGATCATCTATTGCTCAGTCCCGCATTTGTGGATGCTCCTGGGCGTTACTGTCTATCTCCGATGATGCAGGCGTGGCTGTTGCAAGCGGTGCGCATCACGAAGTCGGACGCGGCTCTGGATGTCGGTTGCGGTTGCGGCGTATCGGCCGCGCTGCTCGCCGCGTTGGCAAACCGCGTGGATGCGTTGGAAGAAAATGAAACTCTGGCGACGTTTGCAAAAAGCGCGCTAGCCGATCAAGGGGTGACCGGCGCCTCTGTCCGTATAGCGCCTCTTACTGGTAACGGTCTGTTCGGCGGGCCTTATAACGTGATTATCGTCAATGGCGGCGTGCCGCAGCCGCCCGAGAAGCTTTTTGAGCTTTTGGCCGATGATGGAAGGCTTGCCTGCGTTATCACACGGCCAGACGAAAATCGTCTTGTTGTGTTTGAGAAGACAAACAAGGTGATGCGGCGGAGCGTTGTTTGGGATGCGTCCGCGCCACCTCTGACCGGATTTGCGGAAAAATCCGGATTTCTATTTTAACGCGCGTCAAGGTCGCGGCAAAAGTGCAACGCATTGGATACAAAACAGTCCGTTAGCGCCTGCCAGGCTTCCTTGTGACGCTCTGAGCCGCTAAGTTCACGTCGAATGTTTGGGGTGGTGCGTAATTCTAGCGCCATGCGGCCAAAACGAAGCCTGTTTTGCGCGTATAAAAATTAGGACTTGTGCAGAAATGAAGGTTTCGACCCGCTCAGGATTGACACGTCCCGCTCTCTATGGCGTGGCGCTTGCTATGGCGCTTTTGCTGCCTGCTTCCGTGCTTGCAGATTCCCTGAAGAATGCTCTTGCCTCCTCATATCTTTTTAATCCAACACTCAAGGCGAAGCGTTCGGAGCTGCGCTCGAACGATGAAGAAGTTCCGATCGCCAAATCTGGTTTTCGCCCAAGAATCACAGGCACAATCGAAAACTCGTTTACGGATCAAACGACTCGCCCCGACTCGCCAGGCACAGGAACAAACTATCCAAAGAACTACTCCATCGGAATAACGCAGCCGATCTTTCGCGGATTCCGGACGGTAAACGCTGTGAGAGGGGCAGAGGCGATCGTTGAGGCCTCACGCGAGAACCTGCGGAGCGTTGAACAGAACGTATTACTGAACGCCGTTACAGCATATATGGATGTGTTTCGCGACGAAGCTACTTTGCAGCTTCAACTGAACAATCAGCGGGTTTTAACGGAACAGCTCCGCGCCGCTAAAGACCGCTTTGAAGTCGGCGAAGTTACGCGCACGGACGTGGCGCAAGCACAAGCCCGTCAAAGTGGCGCCGTGTCGCAAGTTAGCGCCGCTAGAGCGAACCTAGCCCTCAGCCGCTCGTCTTACCAGCGTTTGATTGGATCGATGCCGTCTGGCGTCTCTGATCCGGGAGCGCCTTTGAAAATGATACCCCGCAGCCAGGAAGAGGCGGTTCGCATTGGCGAAGGTGAAAACCCTTTTATCCTGGAAGCTCTGTTCCGTGAACGCTCGGGCGAGCACCTGGTTCGTCAGATTAAGGGAGAGTTGCTTCCTGAGCTAAACGTTGAAGCAAGCTACACGAAAGGCATCGACCCGTCCAAAAACACGGAGGAGTCCGACAACACTATTGTTACCGGTAGGCTAACTGTACCGATTTATCAGGCAGGTGAAGTCTCCGCCCGTATCCGGCAAGCCAAAGAAACTCAATCTCAGTTCCGCCAACTCATTGACGAGGCCCGCGAACAGGTGCGTGCTGACGTTATCTCTAACTGGGGACAATACATATCATCACGCGCTCAGATCGAGTCAGCGCGCGCTCAGGTGGAGGCTAACCGAATCGCCCTAGCTGGTGTCCGGGAGGAAGAAAAAGTTGGTCAGCGCACCCTTCTTGACGTTTTGGACGCCGAGCAAGAACTATTGAATTCGGAAGTTGCCCTTGTTTCCACAAAACGTGACTATGTAGTCGCAGCTTACGCGCTTTTATCTTCGATTGGGCGCCTTTCGGCCAGCGAGCTTGGGCTTTCTGTCCAACTTTACGACGCAACGCAAAATTATCGCCGTGTGCGGAATAAAGCTTACGGTTGGAGTACATCGGTTGAAGCTATGGAAGATCCTCAGGTTGCCCCTGTCACCGCACCGGGCGTTACACCGGGTCAGCGTTACGGCGATGGGCCTGCTTACACGCGCTAAATATTTTCCATTGGCTCAACCAATTTTCTCCTTGGGCTATATGGGCATTAGCTCCCCAACAAGCGTCTCGGAATGACCTCAATAACGACTTGCGAGATTGTGACCCTGGCCTACACAAAGGCTTTTATGACATTCTGCTTTAAACAGCGCTGGGAGCGCTTCAAGCGCACGTGGTTTGAGGTTGCAGCCCATACCTTGAGCGGTTAGTCATGAAGGTGCGGACACATTGACTAGAACGCTTCTGCGCCGATGCGGAGACTAAGATGAAAAATGCCGATCAAGCCCGTGACGACAGCATGGAGGAAATCCTTGCATCGATCCGGAAGATTATTGCAGACGACGAAGCAGGCGGCGTTGCCCTGGACCCGCGCTCCCCTGTCGGAGCTCCCACGAGTCTTGAGGTTGGGAATCTGGAAGCGGCTTTTGTAGGTGAGCCGTTTTTTGACCTCGGCAAATCCGCGACACAGCACGAGGTTCTTTCTAAAACGCAACCACAGTTCCCTGCGGCCGAGGATATCATGGATCTGAGCGAGGATTTTCTCGTTGCCGAAGGTGAATTCGACAACCCGTTTCTCGCGCCCTCCCCTTTTCAGACCGAAACGCGCAGAAATGCGCCTGAGCCGACGCTGCGCATCGAGCCTAATCTCTCCTCTTCGGCGCATGAACGCAGTTTTACGCCGTCTCCCATTCTTGGGGCGCCATCTGAGCAGTCACGCAATGTCCCCGAGGCTGAAGCGCCAGCCGACGAACGTCGTTTATGGGACGGTCAGCCACCGACACCGTTGAGGGCGCAAAGAACGGAGATGGAACCGCTACAAAGCCGTGTTGCTTCGTTTGAAAAGCTAGCGCCAGACTCGTTTCAATCCACTCCGGCGCCACAGCCTGCGCCAGCATTTTCAAACGGCGCTTCTGGCTCTGATTTCCGCGCGAAACCTATCGACCAAACTCCCTTACGTCCGCCATCGCGCCAGGGTTGGGCTGGCCCCCGTGAAATAAGCCGCGACTCAACGCCAGGTTTTGAACCGCGCCCCCGAGCCGCGTCTGGCCTCGAAGAGAATTCTGGCGAACCATTCTGGGCGCAGCCAGACCTAGATACCAATGCTCTGACTATAGCTCTGCACACGCAAGCTCCACGGAAACAACAAGCGCCAGCCACAAAAGAGCCAATGTTGCAAATGGCGCCCGCGCCAGCCGCGCCGGTGGAAAACATTCCGGCGCCGCCCCCCTTGCAGTCACGCTTGTCAGCGCCGGTTACACAGTCCGGTCTTGCTACCGTTTCAATGCCGCACTTGCCCGATTCGCTTTCCAACGGCCCAATCTCGTCGATCTCTGCGGACGGTGAAGCGGGTGGCCACCCTCAATATTTCCAGGCTATGGCCGAGGAGCTTGTGCGCGCCACCGTTCACGGACTGGGCGATCGAGAACTTACCCAGATAGGTCAAAAGGCCTTAACCGGGGCGCAACGTACCGAACTTAGAACAATTGCGGAGTCATTTGCCGAAACGACGTCTAACTCCGCATTTATGAACGAGCCGTCGCCGCTGAATGAGGAAAGCGCCGAAAACGCGGCGCTGTACGCCGTGCCGGAGGAACAGCTAAATTCACCGCAGGCGCCGGCGACAACGGTCCACCTCTCGAAAGCCGCCATAACGCCCTCACAAGCATCAGAGACCTTGCAAGCTATGCCGAATGCGCAAAAATCCTTCGAGGATGGCTTCAAAGAGCTGTTGAAACCCATGCTCACGGACTGGCTGAACGAAAATATGCCCCGGCTTCTAGAAAGCGGTATTCAGCAGGAAATGGAGCGGCGTTCAGTGCTGAAACGCACTTGACCCCTCGGCTACGCAGCAGCCCCAGCAGCGTTAAAAAATAGACGGTTTTAATTGACCGGCATGCAACGCCGTCCTAAACCGCGATAACCACATTAATTTCATCCGGTTGGAATATGTTGCCTAAAAACTTCGAGGCCTCGGACATCGAGGCTCGCATCTCTCGGGCGTGGGAAGACGCGAACTGCTTTGCGGCTGGGCCGAAGGATCGCGTCGGCAAAGCCGCGCCCTACTGCACGATGCTGCCGCCGCCGAACGTCACCGGCTCGCTGCACATGGGGCACGCGCTGAACCATACGCTTCAGGACATCCTCGTGCGCTTCGAGCGCATGCGCGGTCGCGACGTGCTCTGGCAGCCGGGCACGGATCACGCTGGAATCGCCACGCAGATGGTGGTTGAGCGGCAATTGATGGAGCGCCAGCTTCCCGGGCGGCGCGAGATGGGGCGCGAGGCGTTCCTGAAGCGCGTGTGGGAGTGGAAGGCCGAGTCCGGCGGCGCTATCGTAGAGCAGCAGAAGCGGCTTGGGGAAAGCTGCGACTGGTCGCGCCAGCGCTTCACCATGGACGAGGGCCTGTCGAAGGCTGTGACGAAAGTGTTTGTCGAGCTGTACAATCAGGGGCTGATCTACAAGGACAAGCGCCTCGTCAACTGGGATCCGAAGCTGCTCACCGCCATTTCCGACCTGGAGGTGATTTCAGTTGAAAAGCGCGGCAGCTTTGCGTGGTCGCGCGACGACAAGGCGGAGGATGGAACGCCGAAGCCACTCGACACGGCGGCGTTTAACAAGGTTATCGACCGCGACCCGCACGGGCATTTATATTATTTCCGTTATCCAATCAAAAACCCTGGACGGCTGAAAAACAAGTTCATCACCGTGGCGACGACGCGGCCCGAGACAATACTGGGCGACACCGCAGTTGCGGTGAACCCGAATGACAAGCGCTGGAAAGCCTATGTTGGCAAGATTGTGATTTTGCCTATTACGGGCCGTGAAATCCCCGTAATCGCCGACGATTACGCCGACCCGGAACAGGGCACTGGCGCGGTGAAGATCACCCCCGCGCACGACGAAAATGATTTTAAGGTCGGACGGCGGCATAACCTAAAACTAGTAAATATTCTGACGGGAACAGCCGTAATTCTTATCAGACGAATTGGTATGACCAATCCAGATCTCGACGATCTAAGTGAGGAAAATCTTGAGATTTTAGACAAATTTGACAGCCTTGATCGTTTTGAAGCGCGTAAACTCATCGTTCAGTATTTGGAGGCGGAAGGCCTCTTAGACAGGATAGAACCTCACACTCACAAAGTCCCTCACGGCGATCGCTCGGGGGCAGCAATAGAGCCGTGGCTTATGGATCAGTGGTACGTCGACGCTAAGGAGTTAGCAAAACCCGCAATTGCAGCTGTAGAGGATGGCCGCACTCGTTTTATTCCAGAGAACTGGGAGAAGACCTACTTCCAGTGGATGCGCAATATCGAGCCTTGGTGCATCTCGCGCCAACTTTGGTGGGGACATCAAATTCCCGCTTGGTATGGACCAAAACTTGACGAAAATGGACAAGTAAAAAAGTTACTCGTCGAGTCATTTGCCGCGTCTGCCTCTGTGAATGATTTTCAAATTTTCGCTTGTGAGAATGAGGCCGCAGCTTTGGATGAAGCGACTAAACTCTACGGCGAAACTCCCACGATAGCTGATAGTCCATTCAACGCAGCTTTAGGCCAGCTTGATACAAGAAAAGTGCATATATGGCGCGACCCCGACGTGCTTGACACGTGGTTTTCCTCCGCGCTTTGGCCGTTCTCGACGCTCGGGTGGCCGGACAAGACGCCGGAACTTGACCGCTATTACCCCGGCGCGGTGCTCGTCACCGGCTTCGACATCATCTTTTTCTGGGTCGCCCGCATGATGATGATGGGGCTGCACTTCATGAAGGAGGTGCCCTTCGACACGGTCTATATCCACGCGCTGGTGCGCGACGAGAAAGGCCAGAAAATGTCGAAGTCGAAGGGCAACGTTATGGACCCGCTCGGCCTCATCGACGAATACGGCGCCGACGCGCTGCGCTTCACCATGGCGGCGATGGCGGCGCAGGGGCGCGACGTGAAAATGTCCACCCAGCGCGTGGAGGGCTACCGCAACTTTGCGACCAAACTCTGGAACGCCTCGCGCTTCGCCGAGATAAACGGCTGCATCGGCGATCCAAAGTTCGATCCGCTTAACGCAAAGCTGGCCGTCAATCGCTGGATAGCTGGCGAAACGGAAGCCGCCGCGCACGCCATCGCTACCGCGCTGGAGGCGTACAAGTTCAACGAAGCGGCGGGAGCGGCATATCAGTTCGTGTGGAATACATTCTGTGATTGGTACGTAGAACTGGTGAAGCCCGTGCTGACTGGCCCGGACTGCGCCGCCAAAGCCGAAACGCAGGCCATGACCGCATGGACGCTGGAGCAGATCGTAAAATTGCTGCACCCTTTCATGCCGTTCATCACGGAAGAATTGTGGGACAAGCAGGCCGAACTGGCGGGCGGGCGGCGCGACTCCATGCTGGCGCTGGCGGAATGGCCGCAGCTTTCCGGCCTCGCCAATGAAAAAGCCGCCGCCGAAATCAACTGGGTGATCGCGGCGACGAGCGAAATCCGCTCGGCGCTCGCGGAATTTACGTTACCGGCGGGCACGAAGGTGCAGGCGGCGTTTATTGCCTCCGACGCGAAAGCGAAGTCGCGGGTAGAGACGTGGAAGGCCGAGATCGCCCGCATCGCCAGGCTAAAAGGCGTTGAAATCGGCAACGCCGTGCCGAAAGGCTCCGTGCAGATTGTGCTCGACGGGGCTATCGCCGCGCTGCCGATTGGCGAATTTATCGACGTTCAGGCGGAAATCGAGCGCATCCGCAAGCAGGCCGCGCAAGCGCAAGCGGAAATCGCCAAGGTAGACGCCAAACTCGGCAACGCCGATTTTGTCGCCAAGGCGCCCGAGGCAGTGGTGGAGGAAAACCGCGAGCGCCGCGCCGCCAACGAGGCCATCATTGCCAAGCTGGCGGAAGCCTTGAAGCGCATCGAGGCGGCTGTTTAGTGAAACAATAATAGCAAAGTATACCTGTTTTCAGAGTCAGAATGAATATGAAATTCTCTTTAGATAATGGCACGCCTGTTTTTCCCGAGAATATTGGGATGAGACAGAAAACGGCGCTATCGTGTTGAGGACGAAGGACAGTGCGATGAGAAATTCTGGCATACAAAATGCAGCGCCGGACGCAACCTGAGCGCGCGTTTATCAATTTGAACGCGAAACACCTTCAATTGCATATCGACTGTACCCGTTTCGCCACGGTGTGGGCGAAACGCGCCAACTTTAGGCCATAAATCTCGCGCAGATTGATAAGATAAGTAATAATAAGAGTATGCGAAAAATCAGGTTGGCAAACCAGCCGGGCGCAAGTGGCGTAAAGCAGTGGCCTAGCTAAAGAAATGCGTAAGTCGGCTGAATTCTAACGAAACCGGGGGCGGTTTTTATCGTGGCTTTGTGCTGCGAGCGTAGTTTGATTGCGGCGGGGAGCCTGAAGCGAATGGATGCGAGGGTTTTCGACAAGGCCAAATTGCCAAGTCGACATGTTACAGTCGGGCCGGAGCGCGCGCCGCACCGCTCGTATTATTATGCGATGGGTTTGACTGAAGAGCAGATCAATCAGCCGTTTGTCGGTGTCGTGTCCTGCTGGAATGAAGCCGCACCCTGTAATATCTCCCTTATGCGCCAGGCCCAAGCCGCAAAAAAAGGCGTGGCTGACGCTTTCGGAACGCCGCGCGAATTCTGTACGATCACAGTGACAGACGGCATCGCCATGGGCCACCAGGGCATGAAGTCCTCACTCATCAGCCGCGAAGTCATCGCCGACTCCATCGAACTCACCATGCGCGGCCATTGCTACGACGCCATGGTCGGTATCGCGGGCTGCGACAAATCATTGCCGGGCATTATGATGGCGATGCTGCGTCTGAACGTGCCTAGCGTGTTCATGTATGGCGGCTCGATTTTGCCGGGCCGCTTCAAGGGCCGCGATGTCACCGTGCAGGACGTATTTGAGGCGGTCGGCAACCACTCGGCGGGCAAGATGTCCGATGAGGAGTTGCACGAGCTGGAGTGTGTGGCGTGTCCGAGCGCGGGGTCATGCGGCGGTCAATTTACCGCGAACACCATGGCATGTGTATCCGAGGCTATCGGTCTCGCCCTGCCGGGCTCCGCTGGCGCGCCTGCGCCCTACGAAAGTCGCGACGAATACGCAGTCGCATCTGGTCGCGCGGTAATGCAGCTTATCGCCCAGGGCATCCGTCCACGCGACATCGTGACGAGACAGGCGCTCGAAAACGCAGCGGCCGTGATTGCGGCCACTGGCGGCTCCACGAACGGCGCGCTGCACTTGCCCGCAATGGCTCATGAAGCGGGCATCGATTTCGACCTGTTCGCCGTTGCCGAAATTTTCCGTAAAACGCCCTACATCGCCGATTTAAAACCCGGCGGGCGCTATGTCGCCAAGGACATGTTCGAGATCGGCGGCATGCCAGTGCTCATGAAGGCGCTTCTCGATGGCGGTTTTTTACACGGCGATTGCCTCACAGTCACTGGTAAAACCATCGCGCAGAACTTAGAAGGCGTTATCTTCCCGACAGATCAAGATGTGATCCTGCCTACGGCCAAGCCGCTGTCCTTAACCGGCGGTGTAGTGGGTCTGCGCGGCACGCTTGCGCCCGATGGCGCCATCGTCAAGGTGGCGGGCATGAAAAAGCTACAGTTTACCGGCCCGGCCCGCTGCTTCGACAGTGAGGAGGAGGCATTTCATGCGGTTGACACGCGCGCTATAAATGAAGGTGAAGTGATCGTCATCCGCTATGAGGGCCCGCGCGGCGGTCCCGGCATGCGTGAGATGCTGTCCACCACCTCTGCGCTTTACGGCCAAGGCTTGGGCGACAAGGTGGCGCTCATCACGGACGGGCGCTTTTCTGGCGCGACGCGCGGTTTCTGTATTGGCCATGTTGGGCCTGAGGCGGCGCTTGGCGGCCCTATCGGGCTTTTGCGGGATGGCGACATTATCGTTATCGACGCGGATAAGGGAACGCTCGACATTTCGTTGAGCGCGGACGAACTTGCTCGCCGTCGCGCCGTGTGGACGCCGCGCCATACGATGTATCAAAGTGGAGTGCTGTGGAAATACGCTCAGGAAGTCGGGCCAGCCGTTAAGGGCGCGGTGACGCACCCGGGCGGTCGCGCTGAAGTTCAGTGTTATGCGGATATTTGAGATGCACGCGGTACTGAAGTTACTGGCTCTGAAGTTAATGGCGATTTTTGTTTTGACGCCAACGCTGTGCTGGGCGCAACCCTCGCGCAAGGGCGATCTCACGCCATCAACGCCTATCGAGATTTATCAAAACGCCCAGCGCGCCTTCACGGAGAAACGAATTGCGGACGGTTTCCAACTTCTAGAACTTGCAGCGCAGCGCGGCGTGCTCGGCGCCCGTATCGAGGTTGCACGGATGTATGCCAAGGGCGATGTCGTGCCTCGCGATGACGCCAAGGCGTTTCATTATTACAAACGCATCGCCAACGATTACGCCGATGTCGATCGCCGTCATGCGCTTGCGCAGTTCGTCGCCGAAGCCTTCCGCATGACAGCGACTTATCTGCGCAATGGAATAAAATCGATAGATCTGAGGCCCAACCCTGTGGAAGCGTCGCGCCTTATGCTACAGTCGGCGGGCATTTACCACGAGCGCGAGGCTCAATATGAACTCGCAACCATGTTTTTAAACGGCGAGGGCGTGGAGAAAAATCCAACAATTGCAATAGCTTGGCTCGTGAATTCTGCCCGCAAACGTTACGCACCGGCTCAAGCCGTATATGGCGACATGCTTTGGAACGGCAAGGATGTAAAACTTGCGCCTGTGAAAGGTCTGGCGCTTATTGCCCTAGCTCTTGATAACGCCGATGACGATCAGCGTGAGTTTGTCTTACCGTTTTATGCCAATGCAACTGGAGAAGCAGACAAGGAAACCATCCTCCAGGCAGAGGAAGCATTGCAAACAATTTATAAGGCGCTTCGGGTGCGCCCGGATGGGCCGCCGTTACGGATCGAACAGTTGCCAGACGCCGGGAAAGACATGGTGATGAAAGACGCAGGCACAGGCGAGATGACCAGTGAAAGAGCGCCTGTTAACACTTCTCCACCAGCATCTGGTGGCCAAGGCTTCGGCCTAGATCAACAACAACCCGCCAAATAGCTTTTATTAGTCTCTAAGTTACGTAATCTGGTTTATGTGCGCAAATCGGCCCAAATCGGGGTGTGGTCGGATGGTTTTTCGGCACCTCGGGGCGATTTATCGATTTCGCATGCAATAAGCCGCATGGCGGCCTCTGGCGACAACAAAAGATGGTCGATGCGTAGGCCGTTGTTCTTTTGCCATGCGCCTGCCTGATAATCCCAAAACGTGTAGCGTTTTACAGAGCAATCGACCGCGCGGAAAGCTTCTGTAAAGCCTAAATTGATGATTTCCCTGAATGCGCTCCGCGTCTCTAGCTTGAATAGCGCGTCATCCACCCACGACGCCGGATTATGAACATCTTCGGGCTGCGGAATGACGTTGTAATCGCCAGCCAACACCAAAGCTTCCTCGTGCTGAAATAAGTTTTGGGCGTGTGCCTTCAGCCGCGCCATCCAGGCAAGCTTATAGCTGTATTTTTCCGTGTCCGCCGGGTTCCCGTTGGGCAGGTAGATCGAAGCGACACGCACTGCCGCACCATTCGCCATGACCACGCCTTCAATATAACGCGCCTGAGCATCGGCCTCATTGCCAGGCAGCGCCGTGATAATGTCATCCATCGGCCATTTTGAAAGAAGCGCAACGCCATTATAACTCTTCTGGCCATGCACGGCAACATTGTAGCCCAAGTCTTCAAAAGCCTGAGCCGGAAACGCGCCGGTCTCGCACTTGATTTCCTGCAAGCACAATACGTCTGGCGCGGCGCTCTTAATCCAAGCACACGCTGCCTCAAGACGGCTTTTGATGGAGTTTACATTCCACGTGGCGATGCGGAGCGGCACAGGTTTACAGTGCGAAAGAAGTGCCGCAGCCGCATGATGCGGTCGCGTTCGGATTGCGGATCTGAAACGACGCGCCGATCAGGTTATCCACAAAATCGATTTCTGAGCCATCCAGCAACGGCAGCGAAACGCTATCTATCAGCACTGTCGCTCCAGCGCGCTCCAGCACCAGATCATCCGCATCCCGATCGCACACAATATCAAAACTGTAGGAAAAACCCGAACAACCGCCGCCCTTCACGCTGACTCGCAGAACACTGCCAACGGGTTCGCCCGCCACGATCTCGCTGATGCGGTGCGCGGCGCGTTCGGTCAGGTTCACGGATTGGGGCATGGGTGCAGCCTATCTGTCATCTTCAAGTCGTGTTATATAACCATGCATACGCCGTTTACGAGTCTTGTCAATTCCATGCATTGCATGCGACGCGGTCATTGAGGACCGGAAAAAGACAGCGGCGATGTAGAGCTTGCGGGGGCAAGTGGAGCATTTGGTCATAAAACCGGCGGCGAGCCGCGCGGTATTCGCCTGCAATCCTGATGCAAGCCGTGGACGCCTGCATCCTGAGGCTGGCTGCCCGCTGCGCACGCCGTATCAGCGCGATCGCGACCGCATCGTGCATTCCGCCGCATTCCGTCGTCTCACCTACAAAACGCAGGTCTTTATTTACCACGAAGGCGATCACTTTCGCACGCGGCTAACGCATAGCCTGGAGGTGGCGCAAATCGCCCGCACCATGGCCCGCGCGCTTGGGTTGGACGAGGATTTGGCCGAGGCGATTTCGCTCGCGCACGATCTTGGCCATACCCCATTTGGCCACGCTGGCGAGGACGCGCTGCATGATGCCATGCGGGATTACGCCGGTTTCGATCATAACGCGCAAAGCCTCCGCACAGTCACCAAACTGGAGCATCGCTATGCCGCGTTCGATGGGCTAAACCTATCCTGGGAGACGCTGGAGGGTCTGGCCAAGCACAATGGACCGCTCACCGATGCCGATGGAGCGCCTGTCGGGCGTTATGGCAAAGTCGGCCTACCTCACGCATTGCGCGCTTATGCGGCGATCCATGATTTGCAACTTTCTACTTATGCATCCGCCGAAGCGCAGATCGCCGCTATCGCGGACGACATCGCCTACAACAATCACGACATCGACGACGGTTTGCGGGCGGGCTTGCTTAAACTGGACGCCTTACGCGACATTCCGCTCACGAAACGCCTTATAGCTGAGGTTGAAGCGCGGCATCGCGGCATTTCGCAGGACAGGCTGATTTACGAGGTAAACCGTCGCCTCATCACGGCGATGGTCATGGATGTGCTGGCCGAAACCGGGCGGCGGCTAGACCGGTTGCGGCCTCAATCATCGGACGACATCCGCAATGCGGGCTTCATCACGGCGACATTTTCCGAAGAAATGTTTCGGGCTATGGGTGAACTACGCCGGTTCTTGTTCGCTAAGCTGTATATGCACCCGAAGATAGCCCGTATCATGCGCGATGCGCAAGGCATAGTGCGCGATGTGTTCGCGCACTACCTCTCGGCGCCAGATGAGCTGCCGGAAGAGTGGCGCCGCTCGCTCGATGCGACCGATCCGGCTTTACGCGCACGCCATGTCTGCGATTTCGTCGCCGGCATGACCGATCGTTTCGCCATCGAGACGCACAAGCGCCTGTTTGACGAGACACCGAAATTGCGCTAGCGCCTGCTCTGCACAGAACCTTAGAAGTAAAAAGTTTATGAACATCTTCCACGACTTTGAGCAGCGGATGCACACCGCTGTAGACGCCCTCAAATCTAAAGGCGTCTTGCCCGCGACGGCTTCGAGCGCAGGGTTGACGGTGGAGCCTCCGCGCGACGCGAACCATGGCGATATTTCCACGAACGCGGCCATGGTGCTAGCCAAAGGGGCGGGCATGAAGCCGGTCGATCTGGCGCGCGCGTTCGCCGAGCATTTCACGGGCGCCGAGGGCATCGAGAAGGTCGAGATAGCGGGGCCGGGCTTTATCAATTTCACGCTGTCGCACGCCTATTGGCCGAAAGTGCTGCGAGCCGCGTTGCAGGAGGAGGCGTTCGGGCGCGGCGTGCCGCATGGCGCGAAAATCAACGTGGAATATGTTTCCGCTAATCCGACCGGACCGATGCATGTGGGACATTGCCGGGGCGCGGTGTTCGGGGACGCGCTGTGCAACCTCCTCGCTTTCGCGGGCTATGACGTTACGCGGGAATATTACGTTAACGACGCGGGCGCGCAGGTGGACGTGCTGGCGCGCTCGGCGTATCTGCGCTATCGCGAGGCGCTGGGCGAGGATATCGGCGAGATTCCATCCGGACTTTATCCTGGCGATTATCTGAAACCCGTAGGCAAGTCGCTCGCGAAGAAATTCGGTCACGACATCCTGAATATGCCGGAAACTCAATGGCTGCCGCTGGTGCGCGAGACGGCCATCAAGGCGATGATGCGCGAGATCAAGGGTGACCTGAAGGCGCTTAACATCGAGCATGATGTGTTCTTTTCCGAACGCAAACTGACCTCCCGCGCCAGCGACAAGGTGGGCGAAACTATCGCGCAGTTACGCCGCGACAGCCTCGTTTATGAGGGCCGTTTGGAGCCGCCCAAGGGCAAAACTCCGGAGGACTGGGAAGACCGCGAGCAGCTTCTGTTCAAGGCGACGGACTTCGGCGACGACGTAGACCGCCCGCTCGTCAAATCTGACGGCTCTTACACCTACTTTGCGGGCGACATGGCCTATCACCGCGACAAAATCCGGCGCGGCTTCATGGACATGATAAATGTCTTTGGCGCCGACCACGGCGGCTATGTGAAACGGATGCAGGCGGCGGTAAAAGCACTGTCAGGCGGAAAGGCCACGCTGGATGTCAAAATCATCCAGATGGTAAAGCTGATGCGCGGCGGCGAGCCCGTGAAAATGTCGAAGCGCTCCGGCTCGTTTGTAACCTTGAGCGAGGTGGTGGAAGAGGCGGGCGTCGGCCCGGTGCGCTTCATGATGCTATTCCGCAAGAACGACGCGCCCTTGGAGTTCGATTTCGCCAAGGTAAAGGAGCAGTCTCGCGACAATGCGGTGTTTTATGTGCAGTACGCCCATGCGCGTTGTTGTTCCGTACTGCGCGGAGCGGCCGAACTGGCGTTGCGGCTGGATGCGTCACCGGCGGCGCTGGCGACTACGGCGCTCGACAAGTTAACCGACGCAGCCGAGGTGACGCTCATGAAGCGCATTGCCCAATTCCCCCGGCTCGTGGAGCAGGCCGCGCAGGCGCACGAACCGCACCGCGTCGCCTTTTACCTATATGATCTGGCGGGCGATTTTCACGGCTTATGGAACCGCGGCAAAGAATCACCCGATCTGCGTTTCATTGTCGAAAATGATGCAACGGTGACTGCGGCTCGTTTGGCTTTGGTGATGGCGACCTCGCGCGTCATTGCACTGGGTCTTGGCGTTCTGGGCGTTGAAGCAGCAAAAGAAATGCGATAGATAGCGCTGCGCCATCGAGGCTTTACCATGCGCATTATGCGCACTTGCATCACCGCCTCTAAAGTCGTGTAATGCATACGTACTTATGCGGACAGTTTTACATTCATACGGCGGGGTTGAGGCAAAAACTTACAAACATCGGCCACATTTTGCTGTTCCTTGTTGATAGTGACGTAAAAACTGCAGTCGTGTCTGTTGCGCCTGTGGGTTATCTTGCCCGAATCATAGCATCTTGATGAGTGTTGTATGGCGTAACCCAGCAACGGAGATGCGAAAACTCAAATGCGTAAAAGTACGTTTGAGAAGCTAAGGAAGTTAACAAATGCCAAGGTCTGACGATCCGACGAATCCACGCGGCGGCAATCCGAACAACAGGCAAGGTTATCCGGTCGCCTCCGATCCAGCTCGGCGCAATGAGCGCCCAGATTATCGCCAGCCGCAGCCGCAGCGCGAACCGGCGCGAAGCGCTTACGATCAGTACAGCCAGTCAGCGGAGCCGCAGCGGCGAGCCGAACCACAGCGCGCCCAGTATCGGGAACAGCATTCAGCGCCGCAACCCCGGCAAGCCGCTCCAGCGCCACGGGATGAAATGCGATATGAGCAAGATCAACGCCGCTCGGAGGATGAAATTGCTCAGGCGATAGAGGCGCGTCAACCGAAGCCGCAAGCCTACATGGGCGACCAGTTTCATCAACCGCAGCGGCAACAGGTTGATGCGGAGCGGGCGCGCGAGGCCGCTTACATGCAACAGACTCCACACACAAACGATCTATATGACGACCCCCATCACTCGGCTCAATCGCAAGAATATTCAGCCCGCGACTATCAGCCGGCCTACGATCCGCATCAGGATATGCACGATGATTATGGAGCGGCCCAACATCATGAGCGGGCGACTCAGTATCCTGCTGCGGCAAGTAATGTCGCGCCTCTTTTCTTACCGTCGAATGTGGCGCAGTCCGCCGATCTGATGCAGGAGCATGAAGACTATTTTCAGCACGATGAGCCAGTCAATCTACGCGCTCAGGGTGGTCGTGGTGCTCCGGCGCACGTGACGGGCGATCAGCACCGGCAATACGCAGACGCGCAAGACTCTCTCAACATGGATGAGTTTGACGATTATCCTTTGGGTTCTGGATTGGCTCCCGCGAACCTTGCCCCTGCCCCGCGCCGTCAGCAAGAGGACTCTCTCGACGCAGACTTCTTCGATGACGAGGATTTCGATCCTGCGGCTGAGTTGAAACAGAAAAAGCGCGGCGGCAAGGCCCTCATGGCGGCAATGTTTGTGGGCGCGCTCGTCGTTGGCGGCGGGGCGGCTTACTATTTCACCATGATGGAGAGTGGGTCGTCTGGCGACGGGCAACCGCCCACGCTTGTCGCCGACGCTGGCCAGATAAAGGAGACGCCTGAAAGTTCGGGCGGACGCGAGTTTCCGAACCAGTCCAAGAAAATTTATGAGCGGCTCGATACAGGCGAAGGAGCTGCGGAAGGCGGCAGCGCCTTAACCACGGCTTCGACAGCTCCGGAAAGCGGTTCGCTTGATGATCGCATAGAGAAAGCGCTGCGTCAGGCCCGCAAACCCGGTGAAAGCGATCCTGCACCTGTGGGCGGACGCTCCCCTGGTTTGGACGATCCCCGGCCTGTGAAGACCTATACTTATGGCCCCGATGGCTCGCAGTTGCCGTCATCTCAGCCGAGTGTCGACACCAGTATCGTTGTAACAGGCGCAGATCTTGGGGCAAGCCCGTCGGCTGCTCCGCCTCGCCCGGCCGATACCCGGCAGCAGGCGGTTCGCCCAGCCGCGCCACAGCCAGCGCCGCGACCTGTGCAAGCAACACCTCCAGCGCCGCGTCCTCAGCCACAAATTGCCGCTAATGCACAGACCGCCACAGCAGTCGCCGCTCCAGCAGGCGCATATTTTCTTCAGCTAAAATCCGCCAATGACCAAGCTAAAGCGCAGACAGAGCTGGCGGATATGCAGCAAAAATATTCTAGCGTGCTTGGAGCGTATGGCCTGAACATCAAGTCGGTCGATCTGGGCGATAAGGGCGTGTGGTTTCGAATTCGCGCTACTGGTTTTGAGTCGAAAGACACAGCCTCTGGCATGTGCGAAAAGCTGAAGGCGGCAGGCTTGAAAGATTGCCTCGTCCGCGCGGAAAGCCAAGGCTGACGTCTGCATGAAACGCGGGGGCGTAGTTTGAATTATCGCGCTTTTATCTGCGGGGTTCAGGGTTTAACTCTTAACGCCGCAGAAATTGCGTTCCTCCGCGAGTGGGCACCCGCCGGAGTTATCCTGTTCAGCCGTAATTGCAATACGCCAGAGCAGGTGTTCCGCCTCACTGATAGCCTGCGCAATCTATTCGACTACGCCGACTATCCGATATTCATCGATCAGGAAGGCGGGCGCGTTCAGCGTCTTGCCGCCCCTCACTGGGTTAAACGCCCGCCAGCGCGGACTTACTGCGACTCTTGCGGCGGCGCGACGGACAAGGCGCTGGAAGCCGCTTATTGGGGTGCAAGGTTAATTGCGCACGATCTGCGGGCGGTCGGCGTCAATATGAATTGTGCGCCTGTTCTGGATATCCCGGCGCCAGGCGCACATGACATCATCGGCGACCGCGCTTACGGCGATGATGCGGCGACTGTCGCGGCTTTCGGCCGGTCGGTGGCGCAGGGCCATCTCGATGGCGGCGTTTTGCCCGTCATCAAACATATCCCCGGCCATGGCCGAGCGAACGCCGACAGCCACCTCGATCTGCCTGTTATCCATGCATCATTTGCCGAGCTGGAAGCGGCCGACTTCCGCCCTTTTCACGACCTTCGCGACATGCCGATCGCAATGACAGCCCATGTTCTACTGACCTATATCGACGCTCAAACACCCGCCAGCGCCTCCCCGCGCATCATTGATGGCATAATCCGGAACCACATCGGCTTCGATGGCCTTCTTATGTGCGACGATGTGAGCATGCACGCTCTAACCGGCGGAATTGGCGAGCGCACGCGGGCGGTACTGAGGGCAGGCTGCGATATCGCCCTTCACTGCAATGGCCATTTCGACGAAATGATCGAGGTTGCCGCGCAAGCGCCGCAACTCTTCGGCGACGCGCTTCGCCGCTATAGAGCGGCTATCGCGCGACTTTCACCGCCGCCGGAGTTCGATGTGGAACGCGCGGAAGCGCTGGTGAGAGAAACTCTGGCCGACTACGCATGAATCAGCCATGATTCTGTCACGTCTGGTAAAGTTTACCAGTCAAGGACAAGATATGAGAGCAACAGCATTGCCTGACGCCGCCAATGAGACATGGACTTCGGACGCGGAGACGCGCTCGTCATCGGAAACCCTTGTTATCGCGCTCGATGGCTTTGAGGGGCCGCTAGATTTACTTCTGGGTCTGGCGAAATCGCAGAAGCTCGATCTGTCAAAGCTGTCTATTCTCGACCTTGCGCAGCAATATCTGGCCTTCATCGCCGCCGCCAAAAATTTACGGCTGGAAATCGCGGCGGATTACCTCGTCATGGCGTCGTGGCTGGCGTATCTCAAATCCAAACTGCTGCTGCCTCACGACCCTGAACCCGAGCAGGGCCAGAGCGGTAAAGAGTTAGCCGCACAACTTGCCTTCCGGCTGCAACGGCTAGAGGCGATGCGCGACGCAGTCGCTAGCATAATGGGCCGCAAGCAATTAGGCGTCGATTTTTTCGCGCGCGGCATGCCTGAGACGATCAAGCTCATCCGCTCCAGCATCTATCACGGCAACGTCTTCGATCTGTTAAAAGCCTATGCGGAGCAGCGTAAACGCACGGCGGTTACATCCGTACAGTGGGGTGGACGCGAGGTGTGGTCGATCAAGCAGGCCCGGGAGCGATTGTCGATGTTAATCGGCGCCAGCGTAAACTGGGAGGAGATCGACCAGTATCTTGAGGAGTATTTCGGTCAGGCCGAGCTTGGAAAAACGGTGACGGCCAGCACATTCGGCGCGTCGCTCGAACTGGCCCGCGAGGGTTATCTCGAAATCAGGCAGGCGGAGTCATTTGCCCCTTTGTATTTGCGTTGGCGGGGGGCGGAGCGCCCCACCGCCCTTGAGGCTCATAACGCAAATCAGGCGAAGGATAATGCATGAGCGGCCAGAATAAAAACAACGTTGCCCCCGCGCGACAAGGCCTACCATTGCCCGCCAGCATCGCGCGACTGCCATCGGCGGGGCGGCATGAAAAGCTGCGCATCTTGGAAGCGTTATTGTTCGCCGCTCCTCACCCGCTGGACGAACTGGAATTGCGCAAGCATTTAACCGAAACCGACAACATTCCAGCGCTGCTGGATGAGCTTCAAGGGCTTTACGCCGGGCGCGGCGTCAATCTGGTGCGCGTAGCTGGCAAATGGATATTCCGCACCGCCGAGGATTTGTCGTTCCTCATGGAACGGTACTCGACCGAGCAGAAGAAGCTGTCGCGCGTGGCGCTGGAAACGCTCGCCATCATCGCCTATCACCAGCCGGTGACGCGCGCCGAGATCGAAGAAATCCGCGGCGTCTCCACCTCTAAAGGCACGATTGATGTGCTGCTGGAGGTGAACTGGGTGCGGCTTCGCGGGCGTCGCCAAGCGCCGGGCCGCCCCGTGACTTATGGCACCACGCCCGAGTTTCTGGAGCACTTCGGCTTCGACGCCATCAAAGACCTGCCAGGCCTCGCCGAACTCAAAGGTGCCGGGCTGCTCGACAGCAACCTCCCCGCCGGCTTTGTTATCCCCGAGCCAACCGACGCGCTCGCCCTACAACCCGGCGAAGATCCGCCTGACGACGAGACGTTGTTCGATCATGCCGATGCGGAAGAGGCGTTGAACCAAACGCAAGCGGATGGCGACAAGGAGGCGGAAAGCGCCGCCGAGCTTCGCGCCGCGAGGTCCTAACGCCTGTTTCAGGCGCAACTCTCATGTCCGGTATTGACTATGGCAACAGCACCTGCAGTTACGCCCTTGCGCGCCGTTTATCTGATCGCCGAAATGAGCGTGCTTTATCTTGCGGCCCCTTTTATTCTTTACGTCCTGGTGTTTGAAAACAGGTATTCACTTTTTAAAATCCTGCCCTGGTTTTTTCTTGTCTTCGTGGTTTTGCTAACAATTGACCGCAGCCACACCTGGCGTGAAACGCTGCTGCGCGGCTTCACATTCAAAACGCTGATACAAATCCTGGCGCTTTTTACAGTACTGGGCGGTTCGCTCACCTGGTATGCTAAAGCGTTCTATCCCAATACTTTTTTTACCTTCCCACAGCGCCTGCCCGAGCTTTACGTGCAGATTATGCTGATGTACTGCCTACTATCCGTACCAGTGCAGGAGCTAATGTACCGTGTATTATTTTTTCAGCGCTATGGGCCGATCTTCGGAAGCCAGCGCTGGGCTGCCATTCTGACTTCCGCAGCATTTTTCAGTCTGGCCCACGCTTTCTTCCCGCGTTGGGAAGGAGCGATGCTTATCAGCTTTGTTGGTGGCATTGTGTTCGCCAACCGCTACGATGAGACGCGCTCATTCTGGGCGGTGGCGTTGGAGCACAGTCTTTATGGAATGCTGATTTTCGCAATAGGCTTTGGCCGGTTTTTCTACACCGGCGTTTCAAATGTGTGATGCGCTAAGAATACTCTTAGTTTAAAAACGCATGCACAAAACCAAAAAGCCCGCGTGGTTAAAAATTTCACTTTATTTTGTCATAGCGGGACGTTTACAAAGAGAGATCGCAAGTAATTTGTTCCAAGGGGCGTAATCATATGATTGTTAACAAAGTCGATAGTGGAGCGCCGCGCGTTGGAGTTTTTCCAGCCGCCCCGAATGGCCAAGATATGCAGAGCCAGTCAGCGATTAACGCGGACCTCACGATCATCGGGAATGTGACGTCAAGGGGCAATGTCCGGCTGGACGGCACGATTGAGGGCGACCTGCATTGCACATCGCTGATGGTGAGCGAAACCGGCATGGTTAAAGGCCGCATCGTCGCTAACAACGAGGTTATCGTGCTCGGCCGCGTCACAGGGCTGATTTTCGGTAAGCGCGTCATGCTGCATTCGACCGCCAATGTGGAAAGCGATATTTATCATCAGGGCATCGGCATCGAGATGGGAACCCGTTATGACGGCACCCTGCGCTGGACGGAAGACCTGAACGGCGCAGCTTCAGCAGCTGGCACCAGCACGCCACATTCGCACTCGTAAGCCTTACTCCGCCGCTACGGCTAACGGCGCGGCGGATTTTATGAGACGGCGGATTTCAGGAATGCACGAACCGCAGTTCGTGCCCGCCTTGAGCGCCGCGCCTATTGCTTCAACGGAGTTTGCCCCGGAAGCGATGGCGGCAGATAGCTTGGCCACGCCGATCTGAAAACACACGCAAATTGCGGGGCTATCCGCTGCCCCATTTCCCGCTTGACGGCCAGCCATAAGGGCGCGCCGATGCTCAAGAGCAATAAGATCCTGCCCGAACATCCCCTCAAGTGCGCTCAAAGACGGAAGCGCCGGTGATTTGTCTATAAAAATCAACACCGTAAGCCTGCCCTGCTGCATCAGGGCGAACCGGAACACCCCTGCTTCGCTATCCTGAAAAGTAATCGCCTCGCCATCGTCAGCAACGCTCCGCTCCCACGCCATCCAGTCATCAGGAGCGGCGGTTAGGGCAAAGTGGGAGGCATAGCCAGCGCTTGTTTCAGAGGTTGCCCAATAACAACAATCGCGAAAATTTAGGCGCTGGCGAGATAGGGAGATCCCATAATATCCTGCAGCTTGCGCCGATACCCGCGCGGGCGTCGCTTTCGCCTCCGGCTGGCCCGAGAAAGGATCAGTTTTCACATGAATGAGGGCCGACGCTCTCGCCTGTGATGCATTTTCGGCCGACCAGTGAATGGGCATGAACACGGAACCGCGCTTTTGCCCCAAGCTCACGTTCACCCGCACCACCGCACTGCCGAAGGCTGTCTGAATGCAAGCCAACTCACCGTGCTGAACCCCGGTACGCGCCGCATCGTCCGGGTGCAGCTCCGCATACGGCTCGGCAATATGGGTCGATAACCGGGGAGATTTGCCCGTGCGCGTCATGGTATGCCACTGGTCACGGATGCGGCCCGTGTTCAGCACTAGCGGCCATTCCGTGGATGTGGCGCTCGCCAGTTTCGGCGGAGCGGTTGCGATGAACCGCGCTTTGCGCGTCGCGGTGAAAAAATGGCCGTCAGCGAACAGCCGCAGGGTTTGTCCGCCACTGCGAGGCCATGGCCACTGACATGGAGCAAGCGCCTTGTACTCATCTGGCGTGATAGCGTCGAGCGCTGAAATGTCGAAAGCGCGCCCGCCATGGTTTTCAAAGCCTGAAAGTACGGCGTGCTCGCGGAAAATGTCGGACGGGCCGCGATAGGAGAATGAGCCACTCCATCCCATGCGCGCGGCGACATCGGACAAGATGCGCCAATCGGCCCTTGCCTCGCCGGCAATAGGCAAAAACGAGCGCTGACGCGAGATTCGGCGCTCCGAGTTTGTAACCGTGCCGTCCTTCTCTCCCCAAGCGGCGGCCGGTAAACGAACGGGAGCCAGGTTAACGGTGTCGTTAGAGGCGGCATTTTCGGAGACAACAAACAGCTCCAGCTTTTTCAGCGATGCGGCCACGCGGTCCGCGTCCGGCAAGCTCACAGCCGGGTTCGTTCCCATTACCCAAAGCGCCTTGATCCGCCCATCGGCGATGGCGTCGAACATTTCAATCGCTTTCAGCCCCTCTCCCGTCACAAGGTTGGGCGCCTGCCAGAAGCGCGCCACCCGGTCGAGGTCTTCCCTCGAGAAGCCCATATGCGCGGCAAGCATGTTCGCCATGCCGCCCACCTCGCGTCCGCCCATGGCGTTCGGCTGTCCGGTGAACGATAGTGGACCCGAACCGGGCTTGCCGATGCGCCCCGTCGCCAGATGGCAGTTGAGAATGGCGTTGACCTTGTCCGTGCCTTGCGCCGACTGGTTAACGCCCTGACTGTAGCAGGTCACCACGCGCGGCGTTTGCGCAAACCATTCGTAAAATGTCTCAACATCGAAAGCGCTCAGGCCCGTCTCGTCGGCAACAATGGCCACTTCCGGCGACTGCGCGCGCGCCTCGACCAGCGTTTCAGCAAAGTCCTCGGTATGCTGTTCGATAAAACCCTGATCGAGCGCGCCGTTGTCGGCCAGCCAGACTAGCAAGCCATTCCACAAATATTGATCCATTCCGGGCGCGATAGAGAGTTGCAGGTCGGCGCCCTCGCTCGTCGCTGTGCGGCGCGGATCGATATTGACCACGCGCGCGCCGCGCTCCCGCACTTTCTGAATGCGCTGATAGAGGATCGGATGGCACCAAGCCGCGTTCGATCCGGCAAGCACGACCAGATCGGCCTCGTCCAGATCCTCATAGCATTGCGGCACAACGTCAGCGCCGAACGCCCGCTTGTGGCCTGCGACGGAGGACGCCATGCACAGCCGCGAATTTGTGTCTACATGCGGCGTGCCGATGAAGCCTTTGGCCAGCTTGTTGGCCACGTAATAATCCTCGGTGAGCAACTGCCCGGAGAGGTAGAAAGCTATGGCGTTTGGGCCGTGTGCTGCGCGAATGCGAGTCACCTCGCCCGCGACATGATCCAGCGCTGTATCCCACTCCACACGCCGCCCGTCGATTTGCGGGTAAAGTAGCCGACCGTCCAGCCCTAGCGTTTCGCCCAGGGCCGAGCCTTTGGAGCACAGCCGCCCAAAATTGGCCGGGTGATCTGCGTCGCCCTTCGTTTCGGCGCCGCCAACGCTATCAGGCCGAACAAGCACGCCGCATCCTACTCCACAATAAGGGCACGTAGTGCGTATGGCGGCGGGGGTCATCAGTACACATCCGCCTGATAGCGGCCATCGGCCTTGAGTTTGGCGATGAACGCTTTTGCGCCTACCGCGTCCATGTCGCCATGCGCGATCGCTATGTCCGTGAGAGTGGTTTCAACGTCCTTCGCCATTCGCTTGGCGTCGCCGCAGATATAAAAATGCGCGCCATCAGCGAGCCACAGCCACAGCTCTTGGCCCTGCTCCCGCATGCGATCCTGCACGTAAACCTTTGCGCCAGCATCGCGCGACCACGCAGTTGAGAGCTTCGTCAACACCCCGCCGCGCAAAAAGGCCTCGATCTCCTCACGATAGAAGAAGTCTGTCGCCTCTCGCTGATGTCCGAAGAACAGCCATGATTTACCGGACGCGTGCGATGCGTGTCGATGCCAGAGAAATGAGCGAAAGGGCGCGACACCCGTCCCAGGCCCGACCATAATAATTGGCGTCGCGTTATTGGCGGGCAGCGCGAAGCCGTGCGCTTTCTGCACATACACGCGCATAGCCTCGCCAACCAGGGCGCGATGCGAAAAATAAGTGGAAGCGACGCCAAGCCGCTCTCGCCCATTGATGTCATAACGCACGGTGTCGACCGTCAATGACAATCGACCGGGCGTTGCGGCGGGCGATGACGAGATCGAGTATAGGCGCGGCTGTAGTGGCTCTAGGCACTCCAGAAACGCTTCCGGGTCGGGGTGGAGCGGCGCGAACTTTTCCAGCGCCGCCAGCACATCGAGACTTGCCGCATCGCCGTCCGGGTCTTCGCCTTTCGCCAGCGCTCGGGCTTTGCGGCGCCGGTCGCCTCCTGTGACATAGCTGATATGTTCAAACATCATATCGGGGGGTGCGCCAAGCGAATAATCCTCAATGAGCGCGTCGCGCATAGGCTTTCCGCCGACAGGAAAATCCGCTGGCGCACTCAGCGCTGCAAGAACCGCATCCGCGAGCGCAGGATCATTCTTTGCAAAGACTCCGAAGCTATCGCCGGGCGCATAATCGACGCCAGACGCGGATAAATCGAACTCAATATGCCGGGCGTCCTTCTCCGACGCCTCGCCCGTAATCCGACGCGCGCCGAGGAAAACCGCTTCAACCGGCGCCTCGCGCGAGTAACCTACGATAGCGGGCGCCAAGGACTTAGCTGCAACGGTCGGCGCGATCATGGTGGCGCCAGCGCCTTCCAGCAAGGTATTCAGCATGCGGCTGGTTTCCTTGCCGCCCGGCGCGCACAAGTTCTGGCGAGCCTCCTCGCCCTTGGCGAGCTTCTCGGCATAACTCTCGCACAGATAACCGCATTGGCCGCAATCCTGCTGCGCCATGGCGGCGAACAGCTTGCGCGGCAAAGGGCGAGCCTCGGCCAGAACCATGCGCTCGGATAGCGCCATCGCCGGGTCATGCCACGGCGCATCATCCTCATCGGCGATGGCGGGCAGAGCACTAGCTTTTGGCGTTTCGAACGATAAGAGACCAGCAAAAAAACCGTTGAGCCACGAGCGCTGTTCGTTTGAGAACGGCGCGGTATCAGGGATCAGCGGTACATCGCCAGCGCGCGGGGCTGTAATGGTTTGAATGGTCATGACTCACCCTCCGCCGCATCAAAGATGGTTTTTAACGCGGCTGTGTCATGGCGGCGCGTGAATGTCTGGAAGGTTTCCTCGGGGCCGTTCCGGTGCACCAGATAACCGCGCAGCATCCGCTCGACTAGAGCAGGGCAATCAGTGGACTTGACGTCGCGGTAGACCTCCTGCGCGATGGTCGCCTCCGGGCCGAAGCCGCCGCCGACGAGGACATGAAAGCCGTCCGCCGTATCGTCTCTGCCTTCGATGGGCACGCGCGCGCCGATCATGCCGATGTCGCCAATGTAGTGCTGGGCGCAGGAATGGTGGCAGCCGGTGAGATGGATGTTGACCGGCGTATCTAGCGAGGCGCGCGGCTCAACCCAATCGGCAATTGCTATCGCCGTGCCCTTGGTGTCGGCCGCTGCAAATTTACAGCCCGTCGATCCCGTGCAGGCGACCAGCCCAGCGCGCACGCTCGTCGCTTTCGCTGTCAGCCCCAGCGCTTGCAACCGGGTCTCGACCAGCGGGGCATCCCCAGCCTGAACTCCAGAGATCAGCAAGTTTTGCCACACAGTAAGACGGATATCCCCGTCGCCCAGGTCCTGCGCGATGCGGGCGAGGCCACGCATTTGCGCACATATCATTTTGCCGACGGGCAGCACGACGCCAACCCAGACAAGCCCTGTCTGTTTCTGCGGCCACACTCCAACATGCGCCTGACGGTTCTGTCGCGGCGGCGCGAGGACGGCGCCATCGGGTAACCGAACCAGCGTGCGTCCGAGTTTATTCTCAACCTCGACAAGGAATTTATCGAAGCCCCAGTCATCAAGCAGATATTTCAGCCGCGCCTTTTGCCGGTTGGTGCGGTCGCCGTGATCGATGTAAACCCGCACGATGGCGTCCGCGACGGCGACAGCCTCGGCGGGCTTTACATAAACGCCGGTTGAGCGGGCAAAATCGCGGTGGCCGGTGATGCCGCCTAGGCCGAGGCGAAACCATACGCCCGGCTCCGCGCCTTCGGTCGCAGTCACGGCAGTGAACGCGATGTCGTTCGTCTCCTCCAACACTGGAATGATCCCGCCGCCGTCGAATGCAACGTTGAACTTACGCGGCAGGCCATAAAGCGTGCGGTCGTTGAGAATGTGATGGTGCCAGTCGCGCGCATGGGGTCGCGTATCCAGCAACTCCTGCGGGTCGATCCCGGCGGTGGGCGCGCCGGTGACGTTGCGGATGTTGTCCGCGCCGGAGCCTTTGGCGGTGAGCCCCAGATCGACAAGCGATTCGATCACCGCGACGCCGTTTTCAGCGCCGATTTCGCGGATTTGCAGGTTGGCCCGCGTCGTCACATGCGCGTAGCCGCCGCCAAAGCGCTCGGCGATGTCGGCGACGCCCGCGAATTGCCACGCGCTCATGACGCCATTGGCCACTCGCAAGCGGCACATATAACTGTCCTGGGTGGGCGCTACGTAAAAAAGCCCGTGAAAGCGCCAGCGGAAATTGTCCACGCCTTTGGGGAATTGTCCGTTTGCAGACTCCGCCTTGAAACGGGCGTAGGCGTCGAACGGGTGCTCGTCGCGCTTGGCCTTCTCCTCGTTGACGAGCTTTTTGCCGTCCGCCTCGAAGCGCGCCATGGCCTTGTGGTGGGGCGCATCCGGCCCGCTCGGCTCGCCCGGCCCGGCGCCAATACCGCCAAGCGGCTTCAGCCCTTGCGCCACCCGCCCGGCCTGTACGCCGGAGACGAAGCCTTCGAGATAGCGGCGCTGATCGTCGGAGAAATCCTGGCCGCTCATGCCGCCTCCGCATATGCCTGCCCGAACGCCAGATCACGCCGGATGGGGGCAATCGCTGCGCCTGAGCGGATCAAATCGAGATACCAGAGTGCGTCAGACGTGTCGCCGAACAGCACGGCGCCTGCCAGTTTGCCGTCGCGCACGACAAGTTTGCGGTAAACGCCCATCGCCTTATCGCGCAACACGATGGAGCTTGCCCCCTCGCCCTCGAAATCGCCCGCCGAGAACACCGGCACACCGGAGACTTTCAGGTTCGTCGCCAGCACCGACCCTTCATAAGAGGCGTTCTCGCCAGCCAGCAGCATCGCCAGAGCGCGCGCCTGTTCGTGGGCAGGCTCAACAAGGCCATAACAGCGCCCGCGATGCTCAGCGCATTCGCCGATTGCGTATACGCCCTCAGCCGATGCCGCCATGGCGTCGTCGATCAGCACGCCGCGATTAACCGCCAGCCCGGCCTGCCGCGCAAGCGCGGTTTCGGGTCGCACGCCCGCTGCCATCACCACAAGACCGCAGCGGATGCGCGCACCGCCCTTGAGCGTTACCGCCGACACGGCTCCTTCGCCCTCAATGGTGGCCGTTTGCGCATCCAACAGCACGCGCACGCCTTTCGCCTCGACGGCGGTTTTCAGCATTGCCGCAGCTTCAGCATCAAGCTGGCGCTCCATCAGCCGATCCATGATGTGGATAAGAGTGACTTCAAGTCCAAACCGCGCGAGGCCGTACGCCGCCTCGATGCCGAGCAGCCCGCCGCCGATCACCACCGCCGGTTTGCCGCGCGACGCCACCTTTGTCATCTCCGCACAATCCGCCGCCGTGCGGAACGTCGTGACGCCAGCTAAATCAGCGCCAGGGATAGGCAAACGGATCGGCTCGGAGCCGGTGGCGAGTACGCATTTGTCGTATGAAAGCGAGCGGCCGTCCGCTAGCTTCACCGCTTTGGCGACCGGATCGAGCATGACCGCCGGGTTGTTCTGCTCCAATTCAACTCCATTCACCGCATACCAGCCCTCAGGCTTTAGGCGCACATCATCCCACTGGATGTTGCCTGCGAGCATGGGCGACAGAAGCACGCGGTTATAGGCGGCGTGCGGCTCGGCCCCAACCACCGTAATGGCGAACCGGCTTGGCGGGCGTTTGACAAGCTCGTCGAGAAGGCGCGAGGACGCCATGCCGTTTCCAATGATCAGCAGCTTTTCCATGGTAGCCGCTCACGCCGCCGCTTCGACGAAGCGGCGGCGTTCGTAGAGGAACTTAAGCACGGCTTTGCGGCAGCGAATGTATTGCGGATCGGCAACGAGTTCGAGACGGCGCCGCGGTCGGGCGAGAGGCACGGTTAATATCTCGCCTATATGCGCTTCGGGGCCATTGGTCATCATCACGATACGGTCGGAGAGCAGCACAGCCTCATCCACATCGTGCGTGATCATGATGGCGGTGTTACGCAACTGCGCGTGGATCGCCATAATGCTGTCTTGCAAATGCGCCCGCGTGAGAGCGTCAAGCGCGCCGAATGGCTCGTCCATCAGCAGAACCTTCGGCTCCATGGCCAGCGCGCGGGCGATGCCGACGCGCTGCTTCATGCCGCCCGAGATTTCCGACGGGCGCTTATCCTTTGCGTGGCTCATCTGCACCAGATCGAGCTTGTGCAACGTCCAATCATGGCGCTGGCTACGCGATTTTGTTCTGGAAAACACTTTATCCACGCCGATACGGACGTTTTCATAAACCGTGAGCCAAGGCAGCAACGAATGGTTCTGGAACACCACCGCGCGGTCGGGGCCGGGCGCGTTCACCTCCTTGTTTTCCAGCAACACGACGCCGCTTGTCACACGCGTCAGCCCGGCGATGAGGTTCATCATGGTGGATTTACCGCAGCCGGAGTGGCCGATGATGGAAATGAACTCCCCCTTGTCGACGCTGAGGTCAATCCCCTTCAGCACCACGGACGTCACGCCGCCGCGATCAAACGATTTGTCCACCTGCTCAAGTTTCAGGAATGGGCGATCTAGATGCATTTTACTCTCCGTTATTGCGCGCGTAGCGAAGCAATCCATTTCAGAGCTTTGCAGTAGTGGATTGCTACGTCGCTCCACTCCTTGCAATGACGTGGACGTTACGCCGCCTGCGTTCCGCGTGTGGCCAGCTTCGCGACAAATGCGATGACTCTGTCGAGCATGAAGCCGACCAGGCCGATGTAGGTAAGCGCGACGATGATGTCGGACAGGCGCGAGGAATTCCACGCATCCCAGATAAAGAAGCCGATGCCGACGCCGCCGGTCAGCATCTCCGCCGCCACGATGGCGAGCCACGACAGGCCGACGCCGATGCGTAGGCCCGTGAAAATATAAGGCGCGGCGGACGGGATCATGATCCGCCAGAAAAACTCAAGCTGATTGAGCCGCAGCACCGCCGCCACGTTGCGGTAATCCTGCGGGATGTTGCGGATGCCAACGGCCGTGTTGATGATGATCGGCCAGATCGCGGTGATGAAAATCACGAAAATAGCCGATGGGTTGGCGTCGCGGAAGGCGGCGAGCGATAGCGGCAGCCAGGCCAGCGGCGGCACTGTACGCAGCACCTGGAAGATCGGGTCAAGCCCACGCATCGCCCACTGGCTTTGCCCGACGATTGCGCCAAGCAGTACGCCAAACACGGCGGCGAGGCCGAAGCCGTAAGCTACGCGCTCCAGGCTGACCAGCACGCGCCAGCCCAGCCCTATATCCTGCGGCCCGTTATTGAAAAACGGCGAAGCGATCAGATCGCTCGCCTCGGCCCAAATCTTGGTGGGGGACGGCAAGCTCGCGCCTTGATGCGAAGTGGCGATTTGCCAGAGCAGCAGCGCAAGCGCGAGCACCACAATCGGCGGTAGGAGCACCGTGGCAACTTGCTTTGCGGCTTTCAAAAGCCCAGCGCGCAAGGTAGCCAACCAGTCGGCGGCAGGAATGGCTTTTACGCCTGGTATAGCCTTCGCCTCGGATTGGGAGACCTTGGCGGCGCCCCGCAGCGCCTCCGTGTTCGATAAAGCGAGTGTCATATCATACTCCTTTGCTTTCTACTCCCTCTCCCGGCGTGAGAGGGCCGGGGTGAGGGGCGTCATGGACTATTCGAACTTATGAACCCCTCACCCGGCGCTTTGAGTCACCCCCTCCCAGATGTCGAAGACATGCCTTCGGCATCACGGGAGAGGGATAGGTCTCGCTAGACTTCCGTCCGCTTGATTGAGAGCGACTTCAGGTACGCTCCGGGATCGGCCGGATCGAACACCTTGCCGTCGAAGAAAGTCTCCTTGCCGCGCGATGTGCTGACCGGAATGTCGGCAGCGGCGACGCTCAACTCCTTCGCGGCGGCGCGCCACATGTCTTCGCGGTTCACCTTATCGACTAGCGCCTTAATGTCCGTTGCGGCGTCGAACTTGCCCCAGCGGATGTCTTCTGTGACAAACCAGGCGTCATGGCTTTTGAACGGATAAGAGGCGTGATCCTTCCAGAACTTCATGTACTGGTTGGTGCCTTTCTCAACACGGCCCCGGCCGTAGTTGATATCGCCCTTGGCGCGCCCTACAATGTCGGCGACGGGCACGTTGAACCACTGCCGCTTGCCGACGATCTCCGACATTTCCTGCTTGTTTTCAGGTTTGTCGCACCATTGCTGGGCTTCCATAGTGGCCATAAGGATGGCCATGGCGGCTTTGGGATGCTTATCCACATACTCAGCGCGCATCCCGAGGCACTTCTCCGGATGCTTGAACCACAGCTCGCCCGTGGCGCAGGCGGTGAAACCGATATTCTGGTTGACGAGTTGCTCGTTCCACGGCTCGCCCACGCAAAAGGCGTCCATGTTGCCGACCTTCATGTTCGCCACCATCTGCGGCGGAGGGACAACGATGGTCGATACGTCCTTGTCGGGGTCAATACCGCCGGCCGCCAGCCAGTAGCGGATCCACAGATCGTGTGTGCCGCCCGGGAATGTCATGGCGATTTTGACTTCCTTGCCGGACGCCTTCTTTGCCTCGAACGCGGCTTTGAGGGCGGAACAGTCGGCCGTGACGTTCAAATCCTTGTATTCGTTTGAAACGGAGATGCCCTGCGCATCCAGATTGAGTCGGGACAGGATGTACATCGGGGTCGGCACGTTGTTTTGCGTGACCTTGCCGGTGGAGATGAGGTACGGCATCGGGGTGAGAATGTGCGCGCCGTCGATACCATTGGCCGCCCCGCCCAACACCATATTGTCGCGCGTCGCGCCCCACGACGCCTGCTTGTTCACCTCAACATCGGGCACGCCGTATTTGGCGAACAGCCCCTTTTCCTTGGCGATGACAAGGGGCGCGGCGTCCATCAAAGCGATATAACCGAGGATCGCTTTGGTCGTCTCCGGCCCGGCGGCCCAGGCGACATTGGCGCCGAAGGGAAACGCGGTTTTGGCGGCAGCGAGCACAGCCACTCCGGACGCGCCCTTAAGTAGCGTGCGCCGCGTCAATGCGGTGGTTTTGCCAGTCGATGTCACTTTTCTCGCCATAAATCGCCACCCAGTTGCTTATGCAGTCTCAGTTCAGGCAATAAAAAACGCCGCGTCGATTGGTGGCCCGAAGCACTCGGACTTTCCTGATCGATCGGCGGCGTTGCCTGATTGGCTCGTCATTGAGCCACTATTTTAGTGCCGTTTTAAAGCCAGCGTTGGCGAAGCACTGCACACCGGCTGTCAAGTTCCGTGCCAACTTCAAATTTGCAGTTTGCATAGCAAACGCTGAAAGATGTTCGGACATGGGGAATGGCTTAATTCGCCTCTGATGGAAATTTGTGCGGTGCAGCGGATTTAAGCCCGCGAAAGCGGCGCCTAAAGCAGCCAACTTGTAACCGGGATCAACGTCTTTGCGAGCAAAGCGAAGCAATCCACCCTTATTCTACTCAAAACGTCGATGGATCGCCCCGGCGGCAAAAGCCGCCTCGCGAGGACGCTGTCTCCGGCTTTATGGACAGCGCTTTAAAATCACGTCAGTTTTAATATCTCCTGAGGTGTCCGATCACTAAACATGTGCGGCCGGGCCATCGATATAGGCCCAACGCTGGCAACAACGATGCCTTGTCCATTGCAGCCCTCAGATTTGAAATCCGAGACTGGCGCTGAAACCTGCAAGGCCGAGGCGGCGGGCCGGTAGAGATCGGGCCGGAATACAAGGCGCGCCTCCGCCTCGAAATCGATGTCTCTCGTCAACTGCCTCCAACGACGCATTTGCTGAAGCAGCCAGACGCCATGCGAAACCCACGGGAAATTCGCTGCGTGGCGATGAAAAATCAGATGGTTGGGATAGTGCTTTTCTTCGCCAGTGCACGGCAACTGCCCGGTCAGGGACCGCAAAATGGCGTCTTCGGGCGCGCCGACATAACCGGGCGACGCCAGCAGCAGTGCCGCTTCGGGCAGATTTGCGGTGTCCTCCAGCCAGATCGCAGCCGTGATTAGCGCCTTTATCAAAGCCTGCAGCAGCTCGGGTCGCTGCTCCGCCCAATCCGCCCGCACGCCAAGCACTTTTTCCGGACTATCGGCCCAAAGTTCAGATTTTGTCGCAATAATGCGACCAAGCCCTGCCGCGACCGCAACGTTGCTCCATGGCGCGCCGACGCAAAAGCCATCCACACGGCCTGCTCGCAGACTTTCCGCGATGAGCGAAGGCGGTACGACGACAAGGTTCACGTCATTGTCCGGATCGACGCCAGCTGCCGCCAGCCAGCAGCGCAGATCGTAGTTATGGCACGAAAACGGGTAAACCATGCCAAGCGTCAGCGGGGCCTCACCCTCCGCCAGCCGTTTCGTGGCGACTTTCGCGATAGCTTTGGCGGCAGCCATGCCTCCCTCTCTCGCACTTTCGGCGTCTTCAGCCAGCATTGATGCGTAAAGCGCATTGGATACGGTGATAGCATTGCCGTTGAGGTTGAGCGCCATCGGGGCAATTATCGGCACGGGCGCGCGTCCGCGAAGCCCAAGGCTGGACGCCAGCGGCATTGGCGCAAGCATATGCGCGCAATCGAAAATGCCGAGTTCGGATTTATCGCGAATGTTGGCCCATGACACCTCCCGGTGCAGCCGCAGAGAGAAGCCGTGGCGACGATCAAAACCCAGTTCCTTAGCGATGACCAGCGGCGAACAGTCGGTCAACGGTATAAACCCGGCGTGAATAATATTTTCAGGATCGGCGCTGTCCATACCGCTTAATCCTTCAGCAGATCGTAGGAGTTGATAAGGCTTTCGGCCACCTCGGCGATGCGGCGGTTCTGGTTCATCGCCGTGCGGCGCAGCAGGCTGTAGGCCGCCTCCTCCCCTAAACCCTTACTTTTCATTAGCAAACCCTTAGCACGCTCAATCGATTTTCGCTCGCTCAGCGCACTTTTCGCCGACTCCAGCTCGGCGCGCATTGCGTCAAAGGCCTGAAATCGCGAGATGGTCATGTCGAGGATGGGCCGCACCCGCTCCTTGCGCAATCCATCGACAATGTAGGCGGAAACGCCAGCGTCGATGGCCTCGGCGATAGTGGCCCGGTCGCTTTGATCCACAAACATGGCGATGGGTCGCTTGACGATGCGCGACACCTGAAACATCTGCTCCAGCACGTCGCGGCTGGGGCTTTCGAGGTCAATCACGATCACGTCCGGGTCGATGATGTATACCTGCTCCAGCAGCCCGGTAAGGTTCTCTAGCACTTTCACATTGCCGAAGCCCGCTTCGCTCAGTCCGGCTTCCAGGATCGCGCGCCGGATCGGGTTCTCGTCGATAACGAGAATGCGCAGTTTTTGATCGGTTTCGATGTTCAAGGCGCCGCGGGAAAAATTGTTGCAACGCACACAAGTATGCGGCGCCGCAACAGAGCTTGCAACAAGGTTGATCGCCGACGGTCACTCCAGCACGACGAGTAAATCTTTAGCGTCGATAGGGCTGCCACGGTTGATGAGGATTTCCGCCACCTTGCCATCGCGCGGAGAATGCAGCGCGGTCTCCATTTTCATCGCCTCAATGGCGAGCAGTACGTCGCCCGCCTTCACCTGCTGGCCTTCTTTGACATTCAGCGTTGATATAAGTCCCGGCATTGGCGCCGCCACATGACCGTCATTGCCGTCTTCCGCCTTGCGGCGCGCGGGCAGAATTGCGACCGCCGCACGATTCGGAGCGCGGATGATGCGCGGCTGGCCGTTAAGCTCGAAAAATACGCGGCACATGCCCTCCTCGTCCGTCTCGCCGATGGCCTGCAGGCGGATGAGCAGCGTCTTGCCGCGCTCGATGGCGACGGCGATCTCCTCGCCCACCGACATGCCGTAGAAAAATATCGGCGTCGGCAGCACCGAAACAGGGCCGTATTTGTTCTCCATACCGCAGAAGTCGGCGAACACTTTGGGATACATCAGCGAGGACGCCAGGTCGTCATCCGATAACGGCCGCCCGCAGCGCTTCTCCGCGTCGGCGCGCTCAGCGGCGAGGTCGGCGGGCGCAAGCAGCGATCCGGGCCGCACGGTGATCGGCGTCTCACCCTTAAGCGCTTTTTGCTGCAATGCATCTGGCCAGCCTCCCGGCGGCTGCCCCAGATCGCCTCGCAGCATGTCGATGACGGAGGCCGGGAACGCGACATCGCGTGCCGGATCGAGCACGTCTGCGGCGGATAAGCCCTGACTCACCATAATCAGCGCCATATCGCCGACGACTTTGGAGGATGGCGTCACTTTCACGATATCGCCGAACATGTCGTTCGCCTCACGATACGCCCGCGCGACATCGTGCCAACGGGCTTCCAGCCCGAGCGAGCGCGCCTGCTCTTTCAGGTTGGTGAATTGCCCGCCGGGCATTTCGTGTAGGTAAACTTCAGACGCGCCGGACTTCAAATCGCTTTCGAAGGCAGCGTATTTTAGCCGCACGGCCTCCCAGTAAAAGCTGATTTCGCGGATGGTTTCCGGGTTTAGCCCGGTTTCACGATCCGTATGGCGCAAAGCTTCCACCAGCGAGCCAAGGCAGGGCTGCGAGGTGCCGCCGGACATGGCATCCATCGCCGCATCCACGGCGTCCACGCCCGCATCTATGGCGGCGAGCACAGTCGCGCCAGATATGCCGGAGGTGTCGTGCGTATGCAGGTGGATGGGAATGCCGACCTCGTCTTTGAGCGCCGTGATAAGCACGCGGGCGGCGGCGGGTTTAAGCAGCCCCGCCATGTCCTTCACGCCTAGAATGGTGCAGCCGGTCGCCTCCAGCTCCTTGGCGAGATCGACGTAATATTTCAGGGAGTATTTCGCGCGGTCAGGGTCGAGAATATCGCCGGTATAGCAGAACGCACCTTCCGCTAGTTTGCCCGCCTCATTAACCGCGTCAATGGCGACGCGCATATTCTCCACCCAGTTCAGGCAATCGAAAATGCGGAAAATATCCATGCCCGCTTTGGCGGTCTGGCTTACGAAATAGCGCACCACGTTGTCCGGGTAGTTCGTATATCCGACGCCGTTCGCCCCGCGCAGTAGCATCTGCGTGAGGATGTTTGGCGCGCGCTCGCGAATGGCGGCGAGGCGCTCCCATGGGTCTTCCGAGAGGAACCGCATGGCGACGTCAAAGGTGGCGCCGCCCCAGCACTCCAGCGAGAAAAGCTCAGGCAGGCCGCTGGCGTAGGCGTCCGCCACCGCGACGATGTCATAGGTGCGCATGCGCGTGGCGAGCAGCGATTGGTGGCTGTCACGCATTGTCGTATCGGTGATGAGCACGCGCTTTTGCGCCCGCATCCACTCCGCGAACGCCTTCGGCCCGAGCTGATCGAACGTTTGCTTGGCACCCGGCAGCGGCGAGCCGCTGATGTTGGGCAAAACCGGCTTCATCACCTCGGCGGGCGGCTTCGCCCTGCCCTTCATCTCCGGATGTCCGTTGACGCTCACATCGGCGATGTAGGTTAGAAGTTTCGTTGCGCGATCCTGCCGTTTTTCCGCCGTGAACAGCTCGGGCGTTTCGTCGATGAAGCGCGTCGTGTATTCGCTGGCGGTGAATTTCGGGTGACGCATCACCGATTCCAGAAACGACAGGTTGGTTGCGACGCCCCGGATGCGGTATTCGCGCAAAGCCCGATCCATGCGGGCGATCACTTCCTCCGGCGTCGGCGCCCAGGCGGTCACCTTCTCCAGCAGCGGATCGTAAAACCGGGTGACGACCGCGCCGGAATAAGCCGTGCCGCCATCCACCCGGATGCCAAAGCCGAACGCGCCGCGATAGGCGGTGATGCGGCCGTAATCGGGGATAAAATTGTTCTCGGGGTTTTCGGTGGTGATGCGGCATTGCATGGCGTGGCCGTTGAGGCGGATTTCAGCCTGCGGCGGCACGCCGGTTTCCTCGAACTTGCCGATCTCCAGTCCTTCGGCGATGCGGATTTGCGCCTTCACGATGTCGATGCCGGTTACGACCTCGGTGACGGTGTGCTCCACCTGAATGCGCGGATTGACCTCGATGAAGTAAAACGCGCCGGTGTCAGCGTCCATAAGGAACTCGACCGTGCCAGCGCCGATGTAATTCGTCGCGACGCCGATTTTCAGCGCGGCCTCGCACAGCGCCGCCCGCGTGGTTTCGTCGATGTAGGGTGCCGGCGCGCGCTCGATGACTTTCTGGTGGCGGCGCTGGATAGAGCAGTCGCGCTCGAACAGATGCACAAGGTGATCGTGGCGGTCGCCGAGCAACTGCACCTCGACATGGCGGGCGCGGCGCACCAGCTTCTCCAGATACACCTCGTCCTTGCCAAACGCCGATTGCGCTTCGCGCTTGGCGCTCATTACCGCGTCGATCAGGCCAGCTTCGCCCTCGATGGGCCGCATGCCGCGCCCGCCGCCGCCCCACGAGGCTTTCAGCATCAACGGATAGCCGACGCCCGCGGCCAGCCGTTTGATCTCGTCCGCATCGTCGGGCAGCGGATCGGTCGCGGGCATTACGGGCACGCCGACGGAGACGGCGAGATTGCGCGCCGCGACCTTGTTGCCCAACGTGCGCATCGTGTCGGGGCTGGGGCCGATGAAAATGATGCCCTCGGCCGCGCAGGCCTCAGCGAATTCCGGGCTTTCCGACAGAAAGCCGTAGCCGGGGTGAATGGCGTCGGCGTGGGCCTCCTTGGCGACGCGCAACACCTCATCGATCGAAAGATACGCCTCGATCGGCCCCTTGCCGCGCCCGATCTGATAGGCCTCGTCCGCCTTGAAGCGGTGCAGCGAGAGCTTGTCCTCCTCCGCATAAATGCCAATGGTGCGGATGCCCATCTCGGCGGCGGCGCGGAAAATGCGGATAGCGATTTCAGAGCGGTTGGCAGCGAGCAGGCGCTTGATTTTCATGGGCACCCTTTAACGACGATTGCTATTGCGGTGAGTGTGGCTAATTCCGCCGGATAAATCATCCCGCTTAATGAGGTGGGTTAGGTCATAAGGAGCAACTTACACGTTGAGCGATGGACAATCAAACCGGGCGGAGCTAATGACTTCTATGTCAAAAGCTCTATTTGCAGCGCTACTCTTCTTCTGCCTTGGAGCGCAGTCAGCCTAATCTTATCTCTCAAAAGAAACCCTCCCTGCTGAAACCATTTTGCCTCTCGTCGAACTCGATAAGGGCCAAGTTGCCACATGCGGGTTTGTAGCCTCAGCCGTTTTCAATACAGAGCGGTTTGAAGTAAGATCGGGCATCAAGCGCAACCCACCGGGGACGACTTTCTTTTTCGAGATCAACCGATTTAGCGCGGACGGCTCGCTAGTTCCCCCTAGCGGCATTCAGACATGGTTGCCGTTTGGGCAATCTCATGACGAAGCAAAAGTAGCCCCTTCGCAGGCATTGCTCCGGCCACATCGGATAAAGCGGCGTAAGATATCCAGTATTTTATGCTGCGTGGCTTTCGCGCGATTATTATAACCACACTAAAAGATGCTAAACCGGCCGAGGGTTGCAGATTCGAGAGCGATGGCCAACGAATTGAAATCGAAGTGAAAGGGCCGCTGCCGCAGAATGTGCGGGCGACGTACCTCAACTGCACAGGGGATATGTACCGACAGGAATGACGCCGGGCGGCAAGGAACAAAAACCGTCGCTTCCGGTTCTAGCTCCATCGAAATTTGATGGAAGGAAACAAACCATGGCGAGTTCAACAATCCATCCCAATCATCAGCTGATCTCCAGCGAGGACGTAGAAGATACGGATGTGTACGGCGTTGATCGGGACAAAATCGGTAAGATCGATCACCTGATGATCGACAAGGTGACGGGCAAAATCAGTTACGCCGTTGTCAGCTTCGGCGGTTTTCTCGGCCTCGGCCACAGCCATTATCCCGTGCCGTGGGCGGCACTAAAATATGACACGAGCCTTGAAGGCTATGTGACCGGCGTTACCGAAGACCAACTCAAAGACGCACCAAGCTTCACCGACGATAGCTGGGGCACGCGCGACGGCGAAAAACGGGTGTACGATTATTACCAAGTACCGCCATACTGGGCGTGATCGACACATCAAACGGGCTCTTCGGAGCCCGTTTTTTATGGCGTGCGGCGGATGAACTGGCCAAACGCGCGCGGCCCGTCGCCCACGGTGACTTCCGCCGTTACCTTTAGGGTCTCCGCGCTAATCACGCTCAACGTATTGGACTCCCAGTTCGCCACATACACGCTGCCCCCATCGCGGCTGGTTGTTACCCCCTCCGGATAATATCCGCCGTTAATCACGGCGACTGGCTCCAATGTTTCCGTGTCGAAGACGCTTACCGTGGAGGCGTATTGGTTTGTGACGAAAGCTCGACGGCCAGCAATCGCTACGGCGTAAGGCCGCTCCCCGACTTTAACCGTTCCCACGACGCTGCGCTCGCCGATGTCGATCACCGTAACATCGTTCGAACCCACATTAGCGGTGTATGCGCGCGTGCCCTCCGCACTGACGGTGAGTCCGAAGGGCCGTGCGCCGGTTTTGATCGCGGCTAGCATTTGCATCGTCGCCGCGTCGATGATTGAGATTTGGTCGCTGTCGCGGTCGGTCGTCAATAGCAGCCTCCCGTCCGGGGTTACAGCCACGCCCGACGGCGATTGCCCGACCTGCGCCGTACCAGTGATTTGCCCCGTCTCCGCATCGATTGCATGCACTTCCGCAGAGTGCCATGGCGCCACGAAAATGCGCTTGCCGCTTGCATCGACAGCGACGCCGAGGGGCGCGCTTCCCACCTCAATGCGGCGCAAAACGCGGCGCGCGCCGGCGTCGATGACGGAGACATAATTTCCTTCTGGGCTTGTGACATAGGCCCGCGATCCGTCCGCCGAGACCGCAATGCCCGCCGGCTTGCCGCCGATGGGGATTGTGGCAACGACTTTGCCCGCCTCCAGATCGACGACGCTCACGTCCTCGCTGATCTGGTTAACGATGAACGCCTCATCCGCCCGCGCCGCCGATTGAAAGCTGATAACGCCAGCTAGCATCCCAGCACTGATAATCCGCGTTACACCTATTGTCATCCCCGCGAAAGCGGGGATCCACCTTTTTGGTCTGTCAAAGAAAGACTGGATCCCCGCTTTCGCGGGGATGACAGGGTAAGCGGGGAAGACAGATGGGGCGGGAGTAAAAGAGAGAGCAGATATGGCATGCAAAGGCGCAAGTTTGGCGCTACAAAGTGCGGGTCTTGTGGCACCATCGCGAGCGTTCACTGCGGCTCCTTGCGGCCATTGCCGGAACGGGCGACGCCATTGTCGGCCGCGCTCGCCGCAGAGGCGTTCTCGACATAGGCGGTAATGGCGTCCTTCAGCCACTCCATGCCTTTCATGTGAATGTCCGTCTGGCGGTAAGGCATCTCAATGCCCTGCTCGCGGAAGGCTTTCATGATGGCTATACGCAAGTCCGTACGCACACCCAGCGAGCTGTTAATGTTGTAAACGAATGCGTAGAGTTTGAAGTTAAGCGCATCCGAGCCGAAATCCTCAAAGTAGACGAACGGGGCCGGGTCAGTCATCACGTGTCCATTCGCCCGCGCGACCTGTAGCAGAACATCCTTCACCTTCACCGGGTCGCTGGAGTAATCGACGCCGACGGGGATGATGATGCGGCCCGTGTTGTTGTGCAGCGTCCAGTTCTTCACGGTCTCGGTGATGAAGTACGAGTTCGGCACGATCACGTTGGCTTTGTCGAACGTCTCGATCTCCGTGGAGCGCACGCTGATGCGCCGCACATGCCCCTCCTCGCCGCCCACCACGACCCAGTCGCCCACCTTGATCGGCCGCTCCGCCAGCAGTATCAGGCCGGAAACGAAGTTGGAGATCACGCTTTGCAGGCCGAAGCCGATGCCGACCGAGAACGCGCCCGCGATGATCGCAAGGTTCGACAAATCCAGTCCGGCATAGGAAAACGCGAACACGCCCGCCGTGAACACGCCAAGGTAGCCGACACCCGTCTTGATGCTGTCTCGCGCGCCGCCAGACATGCCAGAAGGTTTGAGCACCTGCCGGTCGAGCCAACTCTGGAACAGTTTCGAGGCAAAGTAGCCGACAATGAACACGATAAGCGAGGCGAGGATCGCCGCGATGGAAATTTGGGTGTTGCCCACTTGAAACCCGAAGAACAGGTTGCGCAGCCAGTCCAGCACGTCTTTCCAGTAAAAGCCCCATTGCAACATGATGAGCGGAACGGCTAGCAGCAGCACAACGAACTTGAGGAACAGCGTGATCGGCAGCGCCAGTTGCTCTCGCCGCCGCTGGTCGAACCCGAACGTGCGCTTCAGCCAGCTGCCGGTCAGCGCGTTTTCGTCGCCCATTGCCTGGCCAAATGCATCGGCCCATACCAGCAGAAGGTAGACGATGACGAGCAGGCTGCCGGTGAGGATAAGTTGGGCGGAGATAAAGCGCGCCATCGGAACATAGCCAGTCAGCGCGGTAAACAGGATGAGGATGGCGATGCCCCACATGGGCACTCGCAACGCGCCAAGCCAATTGAGCTGCGGCGCACCGTCGATGTCCGGCGGATCGAGCCGGGTGCGCAGAATGGCGATGACGAGCAGCGCGAACACGATGCTGGAGATAAAGGTCTGAGTCAGCGTGACAGCAAACGGCGCAGTGCCGACACGGGTAATTGTGCCGACGAACAGATTCACGCTGTAAACCGAGGCGAGCGCGATGACCAGCCAGCGGATGCGCGACGCAGCGCTCTCGGAGGCCGGAAAAATCCGCCACCTCGGTCGCCCCGCCGATAGCAACGTGGTAATGAGCGCGGTGACAGCCGTGATAATGACGACCATCCGCGAGCCGGAGTAAAGCAGGCGCTCAACAGGCTGACTCATCACCTCCAGCGCCACCATGCTGTGATAGAAAAACAGCACCGGCGCAATCAGCGGCGCAGAGCGCAGCAAAATGACCCACGCAGCGGACGCGGTGCGGCGCCAGAACGGCGGGTCTTCTCCCGGCCACGTGCGGAAATGCGCGATGCCGCGAACACCCGCAACAAGCAGCGCCACCATGATGCCCAGCGCGATCAAAGCGAGTTGCACGACATCGGCGCGATATTCAAGCGCCGTCCACCACGCGCCAACGACGCCCAACGCCTTCACGGTGCTTGCGGCGATATGCGCTGGGGCATCCGCCCATGTTGCGGGCGATAGCACGTTGGGTGAACGCTCGAACAACTGCTCGGTGAATTTGCGTCGCCGGATATCCTGAATTTTCGTCGTGTTCTGCGAGGCCCGTGTCCACAGTGCATCGGCGGTTCTCAGAGAGGAGTCGAGGGCGTCGCGCTGGCCGGTCAGCTCGGCGCGGGTTTTGGCGACTGGCTCCGCTTCCGGAGGCTGGTCGGCTTTCGGCGCCGGACCCATTTTCTCCACCTGCGCATTCGAGTCCGCAAGACGCGGGCGTATTTGGCCGGTGAACGCCTCGATGGCGCGCTTCACGCCCTCAAGCTGATCGCGGAACTTGTCCAACTCGCTGTTTCGGATAGGCTCGCGGCTAATGAGGTTTTCAACGCGCTCCAGCGTCGTCGTCCATGCGCCAATCGTTGCCCCGAAATCGACGCCGATCTGGCGCGCCGCGTCCTCCAGCCGCTGCTGCGGCGATGGCCCCGTTTGCTGCGGTGTGGGTGCTGCCTGCTGTTGCCCGGGAGCCTGAGGCGTTTGAGCCTTTACGGGAAAAACTGCAAATGCGAGGGCGAGCGTCAGTAAAACTATGGCGCGGGTCATGGATCGCGTTCCAATCAACGATGAAATTTTAATGGTTTTCTAATGATATTGGCTTGTTGTCTAGGCCTGTATTTGGCGCAGAATAAGGCTTTCAACCGCCGTTACTGCCCCGTGAGGAACAGGGCGAAGCTATCGTTGAGGGTGCGGTTGAGCATGCCGCGATAATGGTTGTAGCAGTCATGCCCCTCGAGGATGCGGCCGAACTCCGCGCGCGCCACGCTCTTCACCGGGATGAGCGCGATGGGCGTCGCGACGGGCGTAAGTTGCGCGCCTCGCCCGACCTGCAGTGTGGTTAGAATGCCATGCATCTCGCCCTTGATGGTAGGGCGCGAGACGATGATGAGCCGGTATTGCCCGTGTTTGTTGGTCACAAAATAGATGTGCCCGGACTGGTGCGGGGCGGAGACGACGCCCTTTTGCGAATACTCGCCATCCACCCTTCCCGCCTCGCTGAAAATCAGGTTCGAGGCGCTGTCATCCCAACGGATTTCGGTGAGATAGGCGTAAACCGCTTCGCGCTCGCTGAATGAGGGGCGCAAGGTTAGGTAATCGCCCTCGATCCACGAAATGGCAGGTCGCGCATAAGAGCCAAGCGCTTCCGGCGCAAGGCCATTCGATACGGGTAGCGGCGGCGCCAGGGGCGTACTGCGGCGGCGCAAGGTTACACCTAACGCTTCCTCCAGCCGCACCATGGTCGCCAGTGTGAACGGGCGGCGACCGGACAACGCCTTCTCCAGCGTAGAGAGGCTTATTTTCGCCTGATGCGCCAAGTGCTGGCGGGTTACGCGGCGGCGCGCCAGCTCCTCCAGCACGGTCGCGGCGATCACGCGGCTGTCGTCGTCGGAGAGCTTTTGCTCCGCAGTGTCCATCAGCGCCATCGCCGTCCCCATTTTGCGCACAAACCCGTCAAAACCCGTCCGCCGTTTTATCAATCCCCGGCGATTCCGGCCAAGCATTCAAAGACATGACGTTCGCGCTCGACGCCATTTAGCTAAATTCTGCAGGCGCTGACAATCCTCCTCAACGCCTTAAGGTATAAATCATGAAAGCGTATTATTTTGTTCATCGCATGACTTGGATGCGGGTCGCCCACGCTCAGTTCCTGCTTTCAAGCTTATTGCTCATTGCTTGCGCGGTCTTTGTAAGCCAAGCGCGGGCCTACGCTTCCTTTAAGCTTATCACACCCCGATAAGATGTGCGATGGCGGCCATTGTTTAGGATTTTGGCTTTCTGCGCCAGGTAAAATCGGCGACGAGATCAGCATTATTTGGCGGGACGTGCTGACGATATTTCGTGTCAAACAAAATGAGCGTCGTGCGCTGGCATCAAATGGGCATTGATCCGGCGCGCAAGAGCCGCTGCGGTGTTTGTCACCTGCTGGCCGCTCGATGCCGCGACACAGGTTCGCTACGTCCAGGCGGCGGAGTTTGTAGCGAATGACTAGCCCGTCACACCTTCGCCGCCCTCGTGATCTAGCACTACCCAGTTAGAGAGGCACAGCATGGTTAGATTTGCGTTAAACCTTATCTTATTTACGATGGCCGCAAATTTTGCGTCAATCGGTGTCGCCCGCGCAAACGCTTCTTGCTGGATCGCGCCCGAGCCGGAAACGCTGGATGAGACGGCGGCGGTGGTGGGCAACTCCGTCAGCCTTGATGCGGGCGCGGGCGAGGCTAGGCGCAGGGACGACGCGGCGCTGATGCTCTCGGGCGGCGGCCAGCGCATCGCCTATGCGGGCGGATTGCTGCTTGGATGGAGCGAAACCGGCGCGCGGCCGGAGTTCTCGGTCGTCACCGCCGTCGATGAAAGCGCGCTGCTGGCGCCGTTCGCGTTCATCGGATCGGGGCAAGACGAGCGCATCGCGGATATCTTCAATTGCGCAGGCGATACGCTGCCCAAACTTGCGGAGCGCGCGGCGGCTTTTGTGGATGACGCGCTCACGGCGAAAATCGCAACGAAGCATAAGGCGGGCGGGCGGCTCTTTATCGCGCTAACCGGCTCCGCGGCGCGCCCTGACACGCTGTGGGACATCGGCATGATCGCAGCGAGCGGCGACCCGAAAGCGCTTCAGCACATCAGGGATATTTTGCGCGCATCGGTGAATTTGGGCGCGTTTTTCGACCCCAAAACCGTCAGAATTCCAGCAGGCAAAACGATTAGCCAGAATCGGGCGTTCAAGCGGTTCGGCTTAGGCGAGGGAGTATTGCCATTCAGCGTGGCGGAGCGGACGCTTGGGCAATATTATATCATTCATAACACGGTTTTACCTGAGCAAACGGCGGATTATCTTGCCGCCCGCCAAAGCACGCAGGAAGGGATTCAGATCGTATCGGTAAACGAAGCCTCAAAAGCGGCGACTGTGCGCGGACAAATTGCATTCCCGGAGCGGCAGCCACGCTTTACGCCGCAAATGGCATTCGACGCGGCGGCGTCCAAGCTGCTTTTTTTGAGCGCGTTCCGGCGCGGCCGCATGGGCGCGGACTGGCGCAATCTGCGCTAAACTCAGGCGGCTTAAATGCATCGCCTTCGCCCAATCGCGGCGCAACCATAAAACGCTGGTAACGAGGTCGATGCCCATCAGGAGCAACCCCATCGCAATGAAACGCCGCTACTGATTACGCCCGATCATGGCCGGTTGTCTTTTCCTGGACGTTATGGCGGGCGCCGTGATGGCTTTGGCGCGTCTGCGGAGGCCTGGCTTTGACTCGCGAGCACAACCGTCAGACGCTGCAACATAAGCGACGCCGAATTCGCCGAGTCTACCAGGCGAAAAGTTCGAGCCTAGCGGTAAGGCAGGCATCCTGCGCCGCAAGTTATACTCTTAAGTCTAAAAATGCGCCGTAGTTGGGCGAAAGCCTTTCCGTATGCGCGAGCTTGAGGCAATATTACGCAGCCGTCCGGCGGAAATGGGCGGGAGTAAAACAAAGCCTGCGCTGGAGCAACCGGCGAGGCGTCACCCATCGATAACAGAAAACCCCGGGAGAACTCTTCATGTCTAAATCAACGAGATTTTCAAGACGCGACGCTTTAATGATCGGCGGCGGCGCGGCGGCGTCCATCGCGCTTGGCGGAATGCCGCTTTTCGCGCAGGACCGCCTCCGCATGACAATCGTGACTGGCGGCACAGGCGGCGTCTTTTACCCCTATGGCGGCGGCCTTGCCCGTATCTTATCAGAGAAAGTGCCCAATGCGCAGGTAACAGGCCAGGTCACGGGCGGCTCGGTGGACAACGTTAAGCTGCTGCACGCGGGCGACGCGGAGATCGGGTTTTCCACACTCGATTCCGCCTATGACGGTACGCAAGGCTTGGGCGCCTACGCCAAGGACGGCAAGCAGGATGTAGCCGTGCTTGCCGTGCTTTATGATAGCTTCATGCATCTGGTGGTCAGCGCCGATAGCGGCGTGACGAAAGTTTCCGACCTCAAGGGTAAGCGCGTCTCTATCGGCTCGGCCGGTTCCTCAACTGAATCAATCGCCGACCGCGTTCTGGAAGCGGCGGGCATGAACCCTAAAACTGACATCACGCGCGACAATCTGGGCGTGGCCGAATCGGTTAACGCGCTCAAGGATGGTAAAGTCTCCGCCTTCTTCTGGATCGGCGGCGTGCCGACTGCGGCCGTGCGCGATCTGGCGACCACCGGCCAGCCCGCCATCAAACTTCTCTCGACCTCGACGGAACTCGCGGCGATGGAGAAGAAATATCCCGGCCTTTACCGCCCATTCCTTTTGCCAAAAGGCGGCTATGCGGGGCAAGAAGAGGTGCAAGGGCTTGGCGTCGCCAACGTTCTCGTGGTGCCCACAAAGGCCGACAGCGCGATGATTACCGCCGTTCTGAGCGGCATTTTTGATAATCTGGAAGAGGTGCAGAAAATCCACCCAGAGGCAAAAAAGCTTAGTTTGAAAAGCGCTTACGCGAAAACCGCCGTGCCGTTTCATCCGGCGGCCGAAGCGTTTTACAAGTCCAAAGCTTAACCCACCCTAACGCTCAACGCTCATATGGCCGACAAACCGACCATATGAGCACTATAGAGCGGGGAGCGTCATGCCCATGCCAGATAGAGTTCTTATCCGCGCCTCAATGACCGACGTGGATCGCGCCCTCGAAGAAATCAAACAAACTGAACTGACGGCGGAGGAGATCGAGCGTCTCTCATCCGACAGCGAAGGCGGCCCGGCGGCGCGCCTGGGCGGATGGCTTGGCTGGGCGACAGCGGCGGCCTGTTTTGGCCTCTCCGTTTACACGCTGTACTGGACGCAATTCGCGATAAACACAGTTGTGTACCGCTCGACCTTTCTAGGCGTCGTGCTCGCGTTAATTTTCCTGCTTTATCCGCTGGTAAAGGGCAAGGAGAAGACGCCGCGCCCCGCATTCCTTGAAGAACTAATTTTCGCCGGCATCGCCGTTTTGCTGAGCGTGGCGCTCGCCATCGAGGGCAGGATTTTTTCCCAAAGCTTAGGCGCAGGCACGCTGCTCGTGACCGTTATCGCGTGTTTCGCCGCTTACCCCATCGCCACGCGCTCGCGGTTTTTCGTCCGCACGCAGATCATCGATTACACGTTTGCCGCGCTCGCCATCCTGACGGCGGTTTACCTTTCTCTTTATATCGAGGATTACAAGACCAGACCGACACGGCCGACAGCAGAGGAACTGGTGCTGGGCGGCACGCTCATTCTTCTCATCCTAGAGGCGACGCGACGAACCGTCGGCTCGATCCTCCCGATAATCGCCGCCATTTTTCTGGTTTATTGTTATTTCGGCCCATCAATACCCGAGCCGTTCGATCATCGCGGCTTTTCGCTCAATCGCATTCTCGGCCAGAATTACCTCACGCTGGAGGGCATTTACTCCACCCCCATCGACGTGGCGGCGACGTTCATCATCCTGTTCACCATCTATGGCGCGGTGCTGGAGCGCGGCGGCGCGGGCAAGTTTTTCATCGAATGGGCGTTCGCGCTATTCGGCAAAAGCCCCTCACCCGCCGCGCCGGGCCGGGCGGTTGTCGCCTCCGGATTTCTGCTGGGCACCGTTTCCGGCTCGGGCGTCGCGACCACAGTGACGGTCGCATCGCTCGCCTGGCCGATGCTGAAAAAGGCGGGCTACACGCCGAACGTGGCAGGCGGCATGATGTCGGCCGCTGGCATCGGCGCCACGCTTTCGCCCCCGACACTCGGCGCGGCGGCGTTCATCATCGCGGAGTATCTGAACGTCGATTACGTTAATATCCTGATCTATGCGACAATCCCGACGATCCTCTACTACCTCTCCTGCTGGCTGATGACAGAGGGCGACGCGCGCCGCTTGGGCGTAAAGGCCGTCAAGATGTCGGATGCCTCGCTATGGCGGCTGACCTGGACGGAGGGTTATCATTTCCTCTCGCTTGGGGCGATTGCGGTACTGCTGGTCATGGGCTTCACCTCGTTCATGGCGGTGTTCTGGTCGATCGCAATCGCATTCATACTGTCAATGATCCGCCCGCAGAGCCGTCTTGTGACGGTAGAGGCGTTCGCGGTCGGAGTCGCCGTCAGCGTAGCGATCTACATCGCCGCCAAAACCGGCGCGGCGCAGGCAGCGGGACTTGGATCATTGATCGACGAGCGCATCTCGGTGGCCATGTTCTGGGGCATGATGTCCGCTATGGCGGTTTCGGGCGCACAGGCGCTTAGAAGCCGACAGAGCGGGAAGCAACCTGCACCCGCATCGAGCAATATGATACACGCGCTGACGGATGGCGCGCGCTCGGTACTCGGCATTGCAGCCACCTGCGCTTGCGCAGGGATCATCGTCTCGGTCGTGAATCTGACCGGGCTTGGCCTAACCATGTCGTCGCTGATCGTAGATTTGGGAGGCGGCTCTCGCATTGGCACTATCGCGCTAGCCGCTCTTGCCATGTGGATTTTGGGAACCGCCGTGCCTGTCACGGCCAGCTACATCGTGGCGGCGGTGATGCTGGTGCCAGCGCTGACCAAAGTCGGTATTCCTGAACCCGCCGCGCACATGTTCATGTTCTATTACGCCGTACTGGCCGACGTTTCGCCGCCGACCGCGCTTGCGCCGTTTGCCGCATCCGCCATCACGCGCGGATCGCCGTTTCCAACCATGCTGCAAGCCTGGAAATATACTTTGCCCGCGTTTCTTGTGCCGTTCCTGTTCTGCCTTAATCCAGACGGGCTGGGGCTGCTTATGCTAGCGCCGGGCGGTGGGTGGCCCGTTACGATGGGCGAATGGGGACAGATTGGGGCGACATTCTTGATCGCATGCGCTGCGATGGCAGGCCTGTGCGTCGCATTTACAGGTTACCTAAAGCGTCACGCCACATTTATAGAGCGCGGGCTTTTCGGCATGGGAGGCGTCCTACTGCTTGGCCCGCAAGGCTGGGTAACAGTTACAGGCGCAGCTTTGCTTACCGTTGCGACAATATTGCATTTCGGTCGGATAGGAAGCGTTATGGCAGACTTGGAACAAAATGCTTAAATATATTGTTACTCCAACACAATCGTTTCTTTAGATACCGCCCTCAGAAGAAACGTTAAACCAAATGGAGTTAAACAATGAATACAGATAACCTTGTGGAACTGCTTATCGTCGTAACGTTTGCCGCTGTGATTATCATAGCTGTCCTTCAGTTGCTAAGACAACGAAAGGCGAGATATGAACATTCGAGCCTAGGTAATGCAAAACGTAAACTAGACACAAATTAATATATTTGTGAAAGCAAGTTTTGTTGCTTTCACATCAAAAAAGAATCGTATAGCGTCCGAATTTTATCGGAGCGCTATACGATTGTATCATCACTTAGCGGTTATTGCTTAAACGACGATCATGCTCGGGGTCTTTCACGCGACCCTGACCACCCGACTGAACATCTTCATCGTCATCGTAGCTGTCATCCGAACGGTTGCGAGATTGTGATCCCGAACGTCCGCCGCTGCTGCGCGAAGATGACGAACTACCCTTGTCATCCGACGATACAAATCGGCCGCTTTCATCTCGTTCACGTCCAGACTCGTCATCTGAATCGTCTCTTCTAGACGATCCACCGCTAGAGCGAGAGGAACTCGAAGAACCCGACGAACGATTTTGTTTTAAGCGGCCATCATTTTCACGATCGCGAACTTCGCCACGGCCATCGTCACCTTCCTGATGTCCACCACGCACAAATCGCCCACTTTCGTCACGATCTTGGTTCGTTTCGTTATCATCGTCGCGTCCACGCGATGAGCGGCTTCTTGAACGATTGTTGTCGTCATAATCATCACGGCTACTGCGCGAACCGCCGCTCGATGAACCCATCGAAACGCCGCGATCACGGTTTTGTTTCAGACGGCCGTCATGTTCAGGATCGCGAACTTCGCCCTGACCATTATCACGAGAAGAAGATGATCGGTTTGAGCGGCTGTCCTCATCGTTGTCACGGCCACTGCGCGAACCGCCGCTCGATGAACCCGTCGAAATGCTGCGATCACGGTTTTGCTTCAGACGGCCGTCATGTTCAGGATCGCGAACTTCGCCCTGACCGCTGTCATGGGAAGACGAACGGCCCGAGCGGCTATCGTCGTCACGGCTACTGCGCGAACCGCCTCCTGAGGAACCCATTGAAACGCCACGATCACGGTTTTGCTTCAAGCGTCCATCATGTTCTGGATCCCGAACTTCACCTTGACCATTATCCGACGAGGACTGGCTTGAGCTAGAACGTCCCTGCGTGGAGGAACGGCCACGATAAGAATTGTCGTCGTCGTCTTCGTCTTCCTCGGCGGCCTCTTCAAGAGCCTTTCCGAGATCCATGATTTTGTCTTCGTAACGCTCTTCAGCCTTACGGGCAATGGACATTGTTGCATCGGCAAGCTTGGCCATCAGGTGACGAATACGATCGCCATCTGGATTATCCGTGGAAAGCGCTTTTTTCAGAGATCCAAGATCGCGAATGATTGACTTCACACCCGAAATCTCAACGCTTTCAAGACTATCTTCCCAAGATTCGATTTTTTTAATGGCGGCGTCCGCCGACATTTTTGTTACACCTTTACGCAAGGTGTTAATTGTTCCTGAAAAATACGCGGGCATACTATTCTCCTTGTTCCCTGAAGAGTGATACAGCTTGAACCCGGCTGCTAAGAAAAAGTTCCGAAGGAGGAAACCTGCGTAATTTACTAAAAAATATAAGTTTTTTTGTTTTTTTAGTGATCTAGCCCTATATCCACTAATTAGAAATATGGCTTATTTTTTGGAGCATGATTTGCTTATTTGAAAAAAGAAAATAGTACAAAACAGTGAGGTATGTTATTTTTGCAAACAAGTGGAGATGCATATGTAAATAATAAGTTAATTATTTAGTGAGTTTAATAGTCAAATTTTAATTTATTATTGAAAATTAAATAAATCATAGACTAAATTGAATATTAGTTTGCTTTTGCGTTCTGAATGACTGCTGTGATCATTGAATCTGGCACAAAATCGATCGTTTCCGACTCTAAAAGCTCTGCAAGTTTAAGTCTTGCGCGGTTAACACGACTTTTGATTGTTCCAACAGCGCATCCGCAAATAGCTGCAGCATCTTCGTATGAAAGCCCTTCAGCGGCGACTAATAACAGAGCTTCGCGTTGATCGTCATGTAGTTTATCTAACGCCTTACAGAAATCGCTATATCTGAGCGCTCCGTGTTGAGGCGGATGGATGCAAAGACGTAAAGCATACTCATGATTGACATCTTCGATCTCACGTTTGAGTTTCCGGCGGTCCGTGAAGTATGCATTGCGTAATATTGTTAGGAGCCAGGTTTTCATGTTTGTACCCGGCTTATAACTTTCGATGTTCGCAAGTGCGCGCATTAAAGCTTCCTGCACCAGATCATCTGCTTTAACACGGTCTTTACAGAGAGATATTGCAAATGCACGCAAGTTCGGAATAGCAGCAAGCATTTCAGCACTGATAAGTTTGCAGTTTTTGTTTAACACTACTGTCCTAACTCACGTGACTATATTGCCTAATATTAATACTATAAATAATAGATTTACAAGTTCTAGTCTCTATCTGGAATTATATATACTAACTTTACGCTTTTCTCCTAAAAACCAATTGACTAATTTTTTCTGTGATCTCTTGAGGCAAAACTTTCATTGACAAAATAAAGCCTGACAAAATAAAGCAAACAGCATTCGTCAGTATCAATGGCCAGCTTCCAGTTAATAAACCGTAGAAAGTCCATAGAGCAAAACCACACACAGTTAAGAGGTACATACGTGTCGATATGCTGCGAGTGTCTCTGGATTTAAGAATTTTCCAGGCTTGCGGAGTAAAACTGGTTATAGATGCAATAGTTGCAAACGCACCAACAACTTCGGGCAACATAAAACAATCCCAATAAAACGTTTCCTAGTAGACACCAGCTAAAAACATCAAAATAAATGGGTTCTGAAATGAACAAAACCCGTCTTTTTTTTAGCGACTTGTACCTGACCCTGTACCTTTAGTCAGATTATCGCTGGGAGATGAAGGAGGAATTGCCGTTGTGCCGCTACCTTTGGCCGGGTTATTAGTTGGATACTCGGTTTTATCGCCAATCGCACCACTTGTCCCCGGCACGGAAGGTTTTCCGGGCGCATTTTGGTTACCCTGCGCACTAGAAGGTTTGTTTGAACCTCCGCCTGCTGGCGGATCAGAATTTTTATCGCCAACAACGCCACTTGTTCCTGGGGTTTGAGCTTCTCCAGGCGCATTTTGCGCCGATGCGATTGTGGTTAACAGACCAATTGCGGCTAGTAAAAATATCCCATATTTGACCATAAGTTTCTCCCTTGCTACGCTACAAAACGCGAACGCACCATTCTCGTTCCAAGGAGATTTAAGCAAACTGTAAAAGTTGGGTGTGGATATACAAAGCAGGAGCGCAACTCATTAACGCCACTAAAGGTCGCATTGGAAGCATTGGATCAAACACGCCAGAAGGTCGATACAGACAACACGATTTCGCAGCGGCCCAGTTGCGGATGCATAGGCCAGAAGCATGTCAACATTGACGCAGGAGTATCAGTGACGAAAGACGCCTGATCGTTCATCCCGAGGATAAGTTAAAAAGTTGCTAACTCCGTTCTTCAAAAACTGGAGCTTGCAACCGGACATTATGTTGGTGAGTTAGTCAGTTCTTACTCTTATCTACCATCGCGCGCTCGGCGATCCACGGCATCATGCCGCGCAGCTTCGCGCCCACCTGCTCGATCGGGTCAGCCTCGGACTTGGCGCGCATCGCCTTGAAGCTGGTTTGGCCAACCTTATTCTCTAGCATCCAGTCGCGCGCGAAGCGGCCTTCCTGAATGTCGATGAGAATATCTTTCATGCGCGCCTTGGTTTCCGGCGTCACCACGCGCGGGCCGCTCACATACTCGCCATACTCCGCCGTGTTCGACACTGAGTAGTTCATATTGGCGATGCCGCCCTCATAGATGAGATCGACGATCAGCTTGACCTCGTGCACACATTCGAAATACGCCATTTCGGGCGAATACCCGGCCTCGACCAGTGTCTGGAAGCCCGCGCGCATCAGTTCGACCAGCCCGCCACATAGCACGGCTTGCTCGCCGAACAGGTCGGTCTCGCACTCCTCCTTGAACGTGGTCTCGATGATCCCTGCGCGACCGCCGCCAATAGCACTGGCGTAGGACAACACCAATTCATGCGCGTTCCCACTCGCATCCTTGGCGACGGCGATAAGGCAAGGCACCCCGGCGCCGCGCTTGTATTCGGCGCGTACGGTATGGCCGGGGCCTTTGGGAGCGACCATGGCGATGTCGAGGTCAGGGCGTGGCGTTATGAGGTTGAAATGCACATTCAGGCCGTGGGCGAACAGCAGAACCGCGCCTTCCCGCATGTTAGGCTTCAGATGGGCCTCATAAATATCGCCCTGTAATTCGTCGGGCGTGAGCATCATCATCACATCGGCCCATTTCGCCGCGTCGGACACGCCCATGACGTTAAGGCCCTCACCTGCCGCCTTTTTAGCCGAAGCGGAGCCTTCGCGCAGCGCTACAACCACGTCCTTGATGCCGCTATCGCGCAAATTCAGCGCATGCGCATGGCCTTGGCTCCCGTAACCGATGACGGCGACTTTTTTGCTTTTGATCAGATTGATGTCGGCGTCCTGGTCGTAATATACGCGCATAGCTGCAAATCCCTTGTTTTATAGATGTTTATCCGATTGTCTTAAAAAGCGAAAGGCGGCAGAGCAAGCAAAACCGTCACCGTGATGCCGTGGCAAGCGCCGCACCGAAACCGATGAACATGCCGCCGAGCGTGCGCCGCAAATTGCGCATTCGCCGTTCCGAGGCGAACATCCGGCGCATCCAGCCGCCCGCGGACGCCAAGGCGAGGTGGTTGAGGAAACACATTCCGGCATATGTCGCAGACATGATCGCAACCTGAGGAAACGCAGCTTTATTCGCATCGATGAACGGCGGGATGAGCGCGGCCAGGATAATGATCGCCTTGGGGTTGGTGACAGAGACAAAAAATGCTTCGGCAAACAGTTTTAGTGGAGTTTTTGCGAGCGGCGCCGGACCGGTCTGCGGTACGAACGCCTGTTTGTCGCGCCAGAGCTTAACGCCGAGATAGATGAGATAAATCGCGCCAACGAACTTCACTACGGCGAATGCCGCCGCCGAGGCCGCCATAATCGCCGCGAGCCCGAAGGCGACTGCAAACCCGACGCCGATCAGGCCAAGCATATTTCCAGTCGCCGAATACATCGTAGCGCGTGGCCCGAAGCGCAACGCATTCGACACCGCAAGCAGGATGGCTGGGCCGGGGCTGATGACCGGCAAAATGCTGACCGCGAGAAAGACAAGCCAGGTTTTGAGTTCCATTACATCGGCTCCGCGCCACGCGAAATGGCGGCGACGCCGGTGCGGGCGACATCCACCAGCCCAAGCTGCTGCATCAACTGAATGAACGTCTCGATCTTGGAAACTCGGCCCGTAATCTCAAAAATGAAATGCTCAACCCCCGCATCGACGATTTTGGCGCGGAACGCCTCGGCTAGACGCAGCGCTTCCACACGCTTGTCGCCCTTGCCCGTCACTTTCAGCAGTGCCAGTTCGCGCGCGATAGGATTGCCGCGTACAGTGAGATCGATGACTGTGCGCACCGGCACAAGCCGTTCAAGCTGGTTCTTGATCTGCTCGATCACCATCGGCGAGCCAGTCGTCACGATGGTGATGCGGGAGAGGCTCGTCTCGTGCACCGTCTCGGAGACGGTCAGCGAATCGATGTTGTAGGCGCGGCCTGAAAACAGACCGATGACGCGCGCCAGCACGCCCGGCTCGTTGTCCACTAGCACGGATAACGTGTGCTGCTCACGTTCTTCCAGTTTCGCCGCCATGCGTTAAACCTTAAATACTATATTAGCTCTTCGTCGTCAGGAGCTTCCCCCGGTGATCCATAATAAATACACAGGTCTCGATAATGAGCCTAGATTGCCGGTCAAGCCCGGCAATGACGAGATAATGGTGACAATTCATAATAGAGACTAAACCATCACCTTGCCTGCGTCGGTGATCGCCGACTCCATCGCCTCGGTCGTATCGTCGCCGAGCAGCATTTCGTGGTGGCCACGGCCGGATGGAATCATGGGGAAGCAGTTGGCGTTTTTCGATACGCGGCAATCGAAAATCACGGGGCGGCGCACGCTGATCATCTCGCGGATCGCGTCATCCAGTTCGTCCGGCTTTTCCGCGCGGATGCCGACGCCGCCATAGGCTTCCGCCAGCTTGACGAAATCGGGCAGCGCTTCCGAGTAGGAATGCGAATAACGCCCGCCATGCAGCAACTCCTGCCACTGGCGCACCATGCCCATATATTCATTGTTCAGGATGAAAATCTTAATCGGCAAATCGTACTGAATGGCGGTAGACATTTCCTGCATCGTCATCTGCACGGATGCCTCGCCCGCAATGTCGATCACGAGCGACTCCGGGTGCGCCATCTGCACGCCGACAGCGGCGGGCAGGCCGTAACCCATGGTGCCGAGGCCGCCGGAGGTCATCCAGCGGTTCGGCTCCTCGAAGCGGTAATATTGCGCCGCCCACATCTGGTGCTGACCCACTTCGGTCGTGATGTAAACGTCGCGATCCTTGGTAAGCTCATACAATCGCTTCACCGCATATTGCGGCATGATCACGTCCTTGCGCTGCTTGAAGCTCAGGCAATCCTTCGCGCGCCACTGCTCGATCTGGCCCCACCAGGACTTGAGCGCGCGCTTATCGATTTGCGGCGAAGACGCGCGCCACACGCGCAGCATTTCCTCCAGCACATAAGCGCAATCGCCAATAATGGGGATGTCAACCTTAATGATCTTATGAATGGACGACGGGTCGATATCCACGTGAATTTTCTTGGAGCCGGGCGAAAAGGCGTCGAGGCGACCTGTGATGCGGTCGTCAAAACGCGCGCCGATGTTGATCATCACATCGCAATCGTGCATCGCCCAGTTGGCCTCGTAGGTGCCGTGCATGCCGAGCATGCCGAGCCATTGCTTGTCGGCGGACGGGTAGCTGCCGAGGCCCATCAAGGTGGACGTGATCGGATAGCCCGTCAGTTTCACCAACTCGCGCAGCAGCTTGGACGCCGTAGGCCCGGAATTGATGATGCCGCCGCCGGTGTAAAAAATCGGTCGTTTGGCGGACGCGATCATATCCACCGCATCGCGGATCGCCTGCGGGTTGCCCTTCAACTGTGGACGATAGCTTTTGTGCTGCACCTTGGATGGCGCGACGTAGACGCCCTTCGCAAACTGCACATCTTTTGGAATATCAACGACAACCGGGCCGGGGCGCCCGTTTTTCGCCACATAAAACGCCTCGTGCAGTACCCGCGCCAGATCGTTCACGTCGCGCACGAGGTAATTGTGCTTAGTGCAGGGTCGCGTGATGCCGACCGTGTCGCACTCCTGAAAGGCGTCGTTGCCAATAAGATGCGTGGCGACCTGGCCGGTGATGCACACGAGCGGGATGGAGTCCATGAGCGCGTCGGCGAGTGGCGTAACCGCATTTGTCGCACCGGGGCCGGAGGTGACTAGCATCACGCCAACCTTGCCGGTGGAGCGCGCATAGCCCTCCGCCATATGCCCGGCGCCCTGCTCATGCCGCACAAGGATGTGGCGCACTTTCTCCTGCTTGAACAGTTCGTCGTAAATGGGCAGCACGGCGCCACCCGGGTAGCCGAAAAGGTGCTCGACGCCCTGATCGGTGAGCGCCTGCAAAACGATTTCAGCCCCTGTCATCAAACGCGCCATAGCCCCGCTCCGCAACTCATGAACACTAATATTGCATGAGAGCACACTATGCACGAGGGTCGGGCACGTCAAGCTTTGACCTAATCATTTTATTTATTTCATGTTTTGTTCTTTCCATATATTACGTGTCAAGCCTATTCCACGTAATCATGTTACTTTTTGTCCATGTCATCTGCCGTTTTGCATAGCGTCGCGTCTCCATTTGCCCATCGATAATCGCCGCATCGAGGGTGCAATCGCCGCGCAGATGCCGGATGAGCGGGCGGACGCCTATTGCGCGCATGACTGGCACGCTTCCATCAAGTCCTGGCGCCATAAGTTGCGCGGCTTCGTCGAGAGCGCCCGCCTCAAGCATCGCCAGAAAACGCTGGTCGAGCCTTGCGTAAAGCGCCTCGCGATCGAGCACCGCCACGATTTTCACGCAGGCGGCTTCATCCAGCAGCGGCGTCCCGCTTTGCGACTGCCAGTGCGCGAGCGACCGCCCCGTGGCGTCGATCACTTCCAGCGCGCGCGTTATCCGCTGCGTGTCGCCCAGCTTCAGCCGCTCGGCCATGACCGGATCGCGCTCCTGCAAATGGCGGAAAATGCCCTCGGCGCCCACGCGCGCGGCCTGATCCCGCCAGTGCGCGCGCACGTCCGCCGGTATCTCCGGCACGGGCGACAGCCCTTCCAGCAGCGCCTTGAAATACAGCCCCGTGCCGCCGACGATGACGGGCAGTTTGCCCGCCGCGTGCGCCGCGCCGATGGCGCCCCCCACATCCTTCAGCCAGCGCCCTGTGGAGTAGGCGTCGCTCGCAGGCACGTGCCCGTAAAGATAATGCGGCGCGCGTGCCTCATCCTCCGCGGTGGGCCGGGCTGTAAGCACGCGCAGTTCCGCGTAAACCTGCATCGAATCCGCGTTGATGACGACGCCGTCGAACGCCTCCGCCACGCCAAGCGCCAGCGCCGATTTGCCGCTCCCCGTCGCCCCTGCGATCAGCACCGCTTGCGTCCCGTCCATTGCCTTGCCTTGCCTTGCAAGATGCGGCGTGCTAACACGCCCGCATTTCTTTAAGCATATTGCGGGGGCGCGTATGGAATTTCTGCAGGATTTTTGGCGCAAGTTTTCGTCGGGCGATCCAGAGACCATTGCATGGGTGACGATCGCGGGTTTGGCGGCCGGCATCTTGGCGTGGCTTTTTCCGCGGCGGTCTGAGACGCCGCCCGCACCAGTGGACACCGCCTGGCTTGAACCTCTCATCCGCAAAGCGATGGCCGAGGCGCTGGCTCTAAATCAGGGCCCTCAGACGCAGCCCGGCGAGGCTGAGGCTTTGGTCGCGGGCGCTCAGGCCGCTGTCGCGACCGTGAGCAGGCAAGGCGGCGAGGCCGGCGCGCGCACTTTGGCTGAGGCGCGGGCCAGCGGCGATCTCAGCGCTGTCGAGGAGGTGCTGCGCCGGATCGCGGAGGACGAAGCGGCGAAGGGCCGGGTTGCCAACGCCAAGGCGGCCGAATATTATCGCGAGCTTGGGGCCCTCGCCTTCCTGCATGATACCCAGGCCGCGATGCGCGCCTACGCCAAGGCTGCGGAGCTTGACCCGGACGACCCCGACGGCTGGAACCAGCTCGGCCTAATGCAACAGCGCGTTGGCGCGATGGACGCGGCGATCAAGTCCTACGAGCGCGTGCTGGCGCTGGGCAATTCCACGATGGATCAGGTCGCCATCGCCGTCGCCACCGGCAATCTCGGCAACGTGCTCTTCACGCGCGGCGATCTCGACGGCGCCGAGGCGATGCACAAAAAAGCCCTCGCCCTCAACGAGGCGCTGGGGCGCAAGCAGGGCATGGCCAACAATTACGGCAGTCTCGGCATTGTGTACGACACGCGCGGCGATCTCGACGGCGCCGAGGCGATGCACAAAAAAGCCCTCGCCCTCAACGAGGCGCTGGGGCGCAAGCAGGGCATGGCCAACAATTACGGCAGTCTCGGCATTGTGTACGGCACACGCGGCGATCTCGACGGCGCCGAGGCGATGCACAAAAAAGCCCTCGCCCTCAACGAGGCGCTGGGGCGCAAGGAGGGCATGGCCAACAATTACGGCAATCTCGGCATTGTGTACGACACACGCGGCGATCTCGACGCGGCCGAGGCGATGTACAAGAAAGCCCTCGCCCTCAACGAGGCGCTGGGGCGCAAGGAGGGCATGGCCAACAATTACGGCAATCTCGGTAATGTATACCGCACGCGCGGCGATCTCGACGGCGCCGAGGCGATGTACAAGAAGTCTCTCGCCATCGAGGAGGCGCTGGGGCGCAAGGAGGGCATGGCCAACAATTACGGCAATCTCGGTATTGTGTACGACACACGCGGCGATCTCGACGCGGCCGAGGCGATGTACAAGAAGTCTCTCGCCCTCAACGAGGCGCTGGGGCGCAAGGAGGGCATGGCCAGCGATTACGGCAATCTCGGTAATGTATACCGCACGCGCGGCGATCTCGACAGCGCCGAGGCGATGCACAAAAAAGCCCTCGCCCTCAACGAGGCGCTGGGGCGCAAGCAGGGCATGGCCAACAATTACGGCAATCTCGGGCAAATTCACAAACAGCGCGGTGATATGCCGGGCGCCTGCGCGAACTGGCGCAAGGCGCGTGATTTTTATCGCCAGATCGGCGCGAGGCCGCAGATCGAGCAGGTGGACAGCTGGATGCACGAGGCGGGCTGCGCGGATGGTTGACGCGGCGCTTTGCATGCTAACTTTGATCTCGGGGCCAGACGGCGGACGCGCGCTGCACGCCGTGAGCCCCGAGTTGGCGTCGCTGTTCAAGACGCAGGCCGATTGGCTGGCGGACGGGATCGCCTGCGACCTGCTCATCCATATGGAGGGCGGGCCTCATGCGCTGAAGGCCGCGCGGGCGCTGATCGGCGATGCGCCCATCGACGCGGTGATCCAGCCCGCCGCAGGCCGCCGCAAGCGGCTGCTGGTGGCGGACATGGACTCGACCGTCATCGAGCAGGAGTGCATCGACGAGATGGCGGCGGTGGCGGGCGTGGGCGCGCAGGTCGCGGCGATCACGGAAGCGGCGATGCGCGGTGAACTGGATTTCGAGGCGGCGCTGATCGAGAGGATCAATATGATCCGCGGTTTCCCCGTCGCCGGGCTTCAGGATATTCTCGACAATTGCATTACGCTCACGCCGGGTGCCGCCGAGCTGACAGCCACCATGCGCGCTCACGGCGCCAGATGCATCCTGGTCTCCGGCGGCTTCACCTTTTTCACCGACACTATTGCCAAACGCGCCGGGTTCGACGCTAGCCACGGAAATACGCTCGTCATTAGCGACGGAACAGTTGCTGGCGTGAAACAGCCAATTCTCGGACGTGAATATAAGCTGGAGGCACTACGAGCCGAAGCCGACAAAATGGGCGTTGATATCGCGGACACGATGGCGGTTGGCGATGGGGCAAACGATCTGGCAATGCTGGGCTCGGCAGGTCTTGGCGTCGCATTCAAGGCGAAGGACGTAGTGGCGAGAGCGGCTGCAGCGCGGATCGATCATGGCGATCTCACCGCGCTGCTGTATATTCAGGGTTATAAGCGCATCGACTTTCGCAAGTCTTGAAGCCCGGAAGTGTTTAGCCTTCAATTTTCGGCAGTTTGCTAACTTCATCTTTCGTCAGCGAAACAATGAACTTGTCGCCCTGACGCGTCAGTTGCGCGGGCATCATTTTCACGCGCGTTTCGCCAAATCCGAGAAAGCCGCCAATGTCGACGTGAACTTCCTGAAGCACGCTGCCACTCGCGGGGATCACACCTGCCACTTCGCCAACGTTTACACCTTCAATGGTTTCGATTTTCATGCCGATCCATGATTTGAAATCCTGCGTCTGAATTCGCGCAGGCTCTTGGGCTGGGGTCGGCGCGGCGCGCTCAGCCGGGGCTTGCGAAGGCTGCGCTGGCTGTTGTATGGATGGGGTCTGCGGCGCGGCTGGATTTTCCTGCGCCATCGCGGGCGTCATTGCGGCGGCGGTTGCAGCAAGCGCAAAGGCAAAAACTTGAATTTTCATAGCGAGACTCCTGTTTTGGGGTGGATGCACATGAGACCCACCGCATTATCTTCGAAATTAACTTTTATTGATTGATAAAGTTCCATGCTTGAGGTTGGCCTGGGTGTGCGCTTTGCTGCGGTCGGCTAACCTGGACTTCCCCGGTTTAGCCAACGCACTGAGGAAAAAGCTGGCTACTTGATTGACATAAGATATTGTCGCATCGTCGCTTTATTCGTGCACTCTGTTTGAGCAACTTAAGTCCAGCTTTCCAGCATTAAGGTGATTTCGTGAATATTTGCATGATCGGCGCGGGTTACGTGGGCCTTGTGTCTGCGGTATGTTTTTCGGAATTCGGCTGGATCGTTTCGTGCATAGATAACGACGCATCGAAAATCGACGACCTGAATGCCGGCCGGATGCCGATATACGAGCCGGGGCTGGACGAACTGGTGGCGCGCAACACCAAGGTTGGCCGCATCACCTTCTCCACCGACCTGACTTCGGCAATAAAAAAATCCAATCTCATCTTCCTCGCCGTGGGAACGCCGATGCGGCGCGGCGACGGTTATGCGGATTTAAAGTATGTTTATCAGGTCATTGAGGATATCGCCCCCCACATCCAGGGCTTCACAGTCATCACCACGAAATCGACCGTGCCAGTCGGCACAAGCCGCGAGATCGAGCGGCGCTTGCGCAAGCTTCGACCGGATGCGGACATCGCGATTTGCTCAAACCCGGAATTTCTGCGCGAAGGCTCCGCTATTCAAGATTTCACCCACCCGGACCGCGTCCTTGTCGGCTGCGACGACGATCGCGCCCGCGCTATAATGGAGCGCGTTTACGAACCGCTGCGCCTGCGCAACGCGCCGGTGATTTTCGTTTCCCGCGAGTCCGCGGAACTGGCGAAATATGCAGCCAATGCTTTTCTAGCCATGAAAATTAGCTTTATCAATGAGGTAGCCGACCTTTGCGAAGAGGTAGGCGCCAACGTGCAGCAGGTTGCGACCGCCATTGGGTCGGACAAGCGTATTGGCGATAAGTTCCTGCATCCCGGGCCAGGTTATGGCGGATCGTGCTTCCCGAAGGACGTGTCGGCGCTGATCCGCACAGCACGCGAAGCCCGCACGCCCATTACGCTGATCGAGCAGGTTGAGAAGGTCAACACCGAACGTAAGATCGCCATGGCGAAGCGCATCGAAAAGGCTGTCGGCGGCGATCTGCACGGCAAGGTCATCGGCGTGCTGGGCGTCACGTTCAAGCCAAACACGGACGACATGCGCGACGCGCCAAGCCTCACGATCCTTCCGATGCTCAGTGAGCGCGGCGCTACGATCCAGGCTTACGACCCGCAAAGCGAGGCGCACGCCCAAGAGCTGTTACCCGATATCTCGTGGAAAAACAGTGCTATGGACGCTCTGGAGGGCGCTGACGCGCTTGTCGTCCTAACCGAGTGGAATGAATTCCGCGCCCTCAATCTGAGCGAAGTCCGCACGGCGATGCGCGGCGATGTTATTCTCGATCTGCGCAACATTTTCCGCCCTGAGATGGCGCGGGAGGCCGGGTTTCGTTATTCGAGCGTAGGACGCAAGGATGCCGCGTCAATGTTGAAGGTCATCCGGGAGAGCGCTGCTTAGACTGTTACGCTAAACGCTTGGCCGGGCAACATTATTGGCCAGGCCAGGCAAACGAGAATGATGTTTTCGGAAACGAGGCGCGGGGCCGTTCCGCCGTTTTGACTGCAACCGGTTTGCGTGCAGTTTTCTTCGCTTTTAGTCTGATTTCGGCTCGGTTCTGTGTCTGAATAGTGTCGTTTTGTCCAGCAGATGTTTCTGTTTTTCCCGCCCCGTCCATCCACGGCGGCAGATACGACGTCGGTGCGTCCTTCTTGCTGACAGCATTAAGTTTCTGCTTTGACTTTTCGTCAACATTAACGGAGAGGGTCACGTGGCTCGGCGCAACGGGTTGCTGACGAACGTCAGCTTTCGCCTCACACAGTCCCACGGTCATCCCTTGCAACTTTGCCAGCGCCTTGGCGTCTAATCCGTCTTTTCCTAAATCAAGCGAAGCGGCGCGGTTGAATTTGGCCATCGCGCGCTGGCTCGCCCTCCCCCACGTGTTGTCAATGCGGCCAGAGTAACACCCAAGACGCTTCAACTCCGTCTGCATCTCAGCGGCGATACGATTGCTGGCCGGCACGCCTGCCAAGCGCGGACGATCTGGACTGAGCAACGCTTTTACCACAATCGCCTGTTGTGCTGCACGAGCGTCAAGGATTGCGCGCTCTATGTTGTTTCTGGTGGAGAATTGGTTATCCAGATAGTGCGGGACCGACGCTGTGATTGCCGGAAGCGGAGGTTTGGCTGTGGTCACTGGCACATTCAAGCTATAAACACCCAGAACAGCGCCAACGCCTGCATAATAATATGCCAGATGCACAGCATCCTCCCTGGCGGCAGGTTGTGGTTAGCAGAACCCGCTGCATCAATGTTTTGAGGCTAGAATAGAAATATGGCGAGAAACGAAAATCACAAGCGTTTTCCTGGCAAAGGTTCGGCAGTTTCAAACTTTTGATTAACAGTCTGAAGCCGACAGCGTCATTTCAGATCACTCAAATAAAGTGTGGAAAGCAGGCTACCGGTTGTGGATAAAATTCAACCCGCAGTGCGATATTGTCAAAATGAGGCGGGTTCGGCGCGCTTGCGCTACTAGATGTAGCAAAACCATGGGCCGTCCCATCGGCGCAATCCTTAAGTCACTGTGATGACTAATCTTTTCTCCGCGAATCAGTTAGACTTTACAGGAGGGGGCTTAAAGGCCGCTCAGTTTAGCTCGGCGCTCCATACGCGATGCGGCAACATGCGTTTGCAAGCGTTCGATCTGAACACGGACAGATGCGGCAACATTGTCCATGGGCGGCTCCGGCCAAAATGTTCAGCGTAGATTGTATCGTGTCGACCGTGGCCAGTTAATAACTGCGCCTCGCAAGTCATGATTCCGGTTCCGGCAACAACGGGCTTGCGCCCTGCGATGTCGGCCTGCGCGCCCCCGGTAACAACTTGAACGGCTTAGCGCCGGTCAATGCGAGGGGGCAGTTATGAGGCATTTTTTAGGGCTGACCGGCGTTATCGCCGCCAGCATTCTGCTGCTGGTATCAGCGGCGATGAACTGGAAATTCGGCTATAGTCTGGGCAAATCGGAGTTTGAATCGCAGCTTTACGGCGCTGCGAGCGCGGCCGCTGACTGTTTCAAGGCGCTACTGCCATTCTTTATTTTTGCGGCGCTGCGCAATAAAAGCTGGTCGCAAGCCTTCGGCGGCGTTCTGTTGTTCGTGGTTTGCTTTGCCTATTCGTTCTCGTCGTCTCTCGGATTCGCGGCTCTAAACCGGGCCGACACGACTGGCGCGCGCGCCATCAACGCCGAAAGCTATCAGGAACTGCGCACCGATCTTGCGCGGTCACGCGAGCGGCTCACCAAAATGGGCGATCCCCGGCCAGCCGGAACCGTGCAGGGAGACATTGACGCGCTGAAGCAAAACAGCCGGTGGGCGTCATCTGCGGAATGCACCAACGCAACTGTGCAGCAGAGCATGTCCTACTGCGAGAGCTATCACAAACTCCGCTCGGAGCTGGCGGTGTCCGCCGAGGCGGACAAGCTTGAGGCGCATATCAGTGGCGTCAACCTGAAGTTAGGCAAAGTTCCAACCGAAGCAGCCGTGAAAGACGCCGATCCGCAATCGCAATTGCTAGCGCAGTTATCGGGCCTTAGCACGGAGGAAGTGCAAACTGGGCTTACCGTGCTCATTGCATTTCTGGTCGAGCTTGGCGCCAGCACCGGGTTTTACGTCGCCTTCAGCTTCTGGGGCATTCAGGACAGGTTGCATCATATACCGGCGAGAGTGGTGACGGCTGTCGCCGCTTCGCCGCCGCCTCCCGTTATTATTGACCAGGAAGCTGCGCCGAGGGAAATCCTTCCGGAGTCGCTTAAGTCCGACGTGGAGTTATTCTTTGGCGAGCGGGTTGGCAAGGAGGACGGCTCCAGCATCATGGCGCTGACGCTTTACGATGACTATTGCGCATGGTGCGAGGCGCGCAAACGGCAGCCGCTCGCGCAGCCGATTTTCAACCGGCAGTTTAGCGATCTCGGCATCCAGAAAGCGAAAATAGCGGGCCGAATGCGCTGGCTTGGCGTGCGTATGCTGTTTGGCGACGAAGAGGAAACGTCGTCTAATCCGATGTTTGCGTCGGACAATTTGAGGACCCCGCGCAGCCTGATGCTTGCACGCGGCTAACAATTTAAACATTGAAAAAGCCGACCTTCGGGTCGGCTTTTTTGTGCGCAAACCATATGCACGCTTGCATGAACGGGATTGATTCCTCATTCATGTTCGGGGGCATTATGCTGCATCTGATTAAGTTATGCGTCGGCGCGCAAAGTGTCGAACATTTGAGAGTTTGGCAGCGCGCGCGGCTCGACTATATGACACGCGCGGGATTGCCACCCGAATTCGCGCATCATACCAGGCAGACGCCGAAAAGCGCCGACGCGCTGATCTCCGGCGGTTCGCTCTACTGGGTGATCGGCGGCTTTATCCTAGCGCGCCAGCGGCTGATCGCTATCCGTCCGGAGCCGGACGAAAGCGGCCGCGTCAAATGCGGCCTTATCCTCGCGCCCGAGATTATTGAAACCGAGCCTTATCCCCGCCGCCCCTTCCAAGGCTGGCGCTATCTTAAACCCGAGGACGCCCCACGAGACTTGGCAAGTGACGCCGATCAAAAGGATGTGCCGCTCTTTATGCGCAAGGAGTTAGCATCTCTCGGTTTGCTTTAGCTTATCGCTCGTTTACGGGTACTGGCATGTTATCGATAAGGCGGGTTTTGCCGAGGTAGACCGCCGCGAGCACCCGGGCGGGCGCGTCGATTTCGTCATCGAACGGCGTTAGGTTGTCGGCGCGGCGCACTTCCAGATAGTCCAGCTTGAAACCCGCCTGCTCCAGCCGCTCGCGGCCGTTCGCGATTGTCGACGCCAAGTCGCGGCCCGACGCCAGATCCGCCGCCATATCCTTCAGCGTGAGGTTTAATTGCGGCGCGGTCATCAGGCGGTGCTGCTCGGAGAGGTAGGCGTTACGCGATGATAGTGCGAGGCCATCCTTGTCGCGCATGATTGGCGCGCCGATAACGGAAATCGGCAAATTCAGGTCCTTCACAAGCTGACGGATGACGAGAAGCTGCTGGTAATCCTTTTCGCCGAACACTGCGGAATCGGGCAAGCACTGCATAAACAGTTTGGTGACAACAGTCGCTACGCCCGCGAAATGGTGAGGCCGGGAGGCGCCGCACAGCCCCTGGCTGACCCCCGCAACCTCGACGCGCGTCGCAAAATCATCCGCGTAAATCTCGCTTAACGGCGGCGCGTATAGCAGGTCCGCCTTGGCTATGGAGAGCTTTTCCCAGTCGCTCGCCTCATCACGCGGATAAGCGCCGAAGTCCTCATTCGGGCCGAACTGCGTCGGATTTACGAAGATCGACACAACCACGCGCGATGCGCTTTTGCGAGCGAGCTGCACAAGCGCAAGGTGCCCTTCGTGCAGCGAGCCCATTGTCGGCACGAGCGCGATGCTCTGCCCCTTCAACCGCCACCCCTGCACCGTCCGGCGCAAAGCCTCGACACTGCGCGCCACCGGCAATCTCACAGCCATAACTCAAGACCTCCACAAACTTGCGGCGCGACTTTAGCAAAGCTTTTGAAAAACGGAAGACGCTCATCAGACGCATGCCGTCACAGTCGTTTTTTATTTGCAACCGGGAGAAAATTCGCTGCTAAACACTGTGGTCGAGTAATGTTGTCGTACTGCCGTGGCGCCATGTGAATGCGCTTGAGATTGTTAAGGACATGCAGAAATCTGGCGGCATTCTGGTCTTGGCGCTCGCGACCCTGCTTTTCATGACGGGCAAATTTCTGCTTGCCGCACCCCTGCTGATATTCGGACTGTGGCTGATCGGGCGCAATACGTTCGGCGTCCGTTTAACATCTGCGAAACCTTCGCCCGCAACCGTGAAAAGATTTCGCACTACTCTTCTGGATGTTGAAATCGATCAAGCGACCGGCGCTATTCAAGGGCGCGTCGTTGCAGGCCGGTTTGCCCGCCGCACGCTTGGCGCGTTGAGCGCCCATGAGGCGACAGCGCTTTGGCGCGAAGCCCGAATCAAAGACCCGCAATGCGTGCCAATTATAGAAGCGATGCTTGACCGGATCGATCCTCGCTGGCGGGAGCTGCAGGGCGCACACGCGCAGGGCGACGCAGACGCCAAAGGTCAAATCACGCCGAAAGAGGCCTACAACGTGCTCGGTCTTTCCACCGACGCGACTAGGGCCGATGTGCAACGCGCCCACAAAGAGCTGATGAAGCGCTTTCATCCAGATCAGGGCGGATCGAATTACCTGGCTGCTAAAATCAACGAGGCTAAAGACATTTTACTTGCCCGCATCCCTGAGTGACTTGGCGCTAGTTGGCGACAATCACGCAATCGATAGCGCGCATCCGTAGAGCCTCACACGCGTTGGACGCGCCAGTGTGGGTGAAAGCTCCAAAACGGGCGCGCGTGATTGTCCGGCCCCCGGAAACTCCGGGCACGAGAAGATCGGGATGCCCGGCGAGGATATCGCCAGCCTCGCGCGTGATGGCGTCGAGCCGCAATTGGGCGCTCGCCGCGCTTTCATAAGCGCCAATCTGAATATGGAATGGGCCGGGGAACGGAGAAGTCGCCTCCGCAACGGTTGGTGTCACATCTCGCGACATTTCAACGGCGGCGGATAATCTGACCGGCGGGGCCACCTTTACGGGTGTTTTAACTAAAGCCGCAATCGTCGGCGGTATTATGCCCGCTTGAGCAACAATGGGAGCCGGTCGCGGCGATTGCGTGGCGGCACGTTGAGGTTCGGTCAGGAGAGGTGAGTTTAGTTGAGACCCTGTAGGTTTAGCCTCAATGTCTACTGCGCGAACATTTGGCTTGACCGTTGTGGCGGCGGGCTGAATGCGAAATGGACTGGCGATTGCAACCTCAAACGGTTTCGTGCGACGCGAACGCTGCGCCATAAGTTGCTCGGCCTCGTGCTCTGCTTTGGTTTTAGCCCGCCCCCAGGAAGCATTAAGTAGCGTTTTCATGCTGTTGTTGCGCTGGCGCGATGACCGGCCGCCAAGCACGATAGCCACGATAAATTTGCCGTCACGGCGTGCGGTTGTCATCAGATTAAAACCGGAGGCGTTGGTGAAGCCGGTCTTCATGCCGTCCGCGCCTTTGTAGCTGAACAGCAAACCATTGTGGTTTTTATAGAGTTTTTTGCCATACTTGAAGAATTTGGTCTGGAATAGGCCCGCATGCTCGGGGAAGTCGCGCAGGATTGCGCGCGCGAGCACCGTCAGATCGTAAGCGGTGGTGCGCTGCTCGATGTGCGGCAAACCCGAAGCATTGCGGAATGTTGTATTCTTCATCCCCAGACTGCGCGCTCGGGCCGTCATGAGCCTGGCGAACGTTTCCTCCGAACCGCTAAGATTTTCAGCGATGGCAACGGCCGCATCATTGGCGGACTTGGTGATGAGCGCGCGTATGGCGTCACGAACGGCGATCGTTTCACCATCCTTCAAGTGTAGCTTGGTGGGCGACTGTGATGCGGCGTTCCCTGTCACCGCAAGTTCCGTATCGGGCGTGATGCGGCCTTTTTTCATGAACTCGAAAACCAGGTAAAGCGTCATCACCTTTGTGATCGAGGCTGGGTAACGCGCCTCGTCCGCTTTATAGGACTGAATAATTTTGCCTGAGTATCCGTCAATAACAATGGACGCCTGAGGAGGCGCATAGTGCGATGACGAACTTTTGTGACGCCGCCGTGCGGCCGATGCATCTGGCGCGATAGCCGTAAGCGTAATAGTTGCGAGCACTGCTATGACAAACGAGCCGCGCGCGGTCGTCAGTAAAGCGCGAAAAGGGAACACCATGAACAAAACCCTTAACTCTGACCACGCGCCCGCGCGCCCGCGCCTAGCAGGAGCATTAAACTCCGGCTTCGGCGATATGGAAAGTGAGTGTAGCACCACTTGGTTGACGCGACGTTAACGTCGCGGACGTTATGGCTGCGTTGAACGGCTTGTATTTTCGTCATGGATGCGCACATGCCCCAAGCGGAAACGGCCCTATGCCTATATCGTTCTACAGGTCTAAATTGTGACGGATGGCGAGGCTATCAAAACCCGCGAGCCTGTTGCGTCCGTCTCTCAAAATTGTATGATTGCCGATAAGAGGCCAAGTTTATTGAAACCGTTAATCAGCCTTTTTGGCGCCTTGGTGTAGATTGATGATCTTGATGGATGCGCGACGCACCTACAAATTCGATAAAGCCTGCTATGCAAAGCTGTAACGTGACCAATACATGGGTTGAATTCGATCTTTTGGGCACTCATTCATTAATCTATGTTGGCGTCAGCAGAGGCGATGGAGTTGCTTCGCCAGCGATGGCCGCTCGCGATAATCGCGGACGGGAGGGAGACGACCTAAACACAGGTGTCATCACCAAGACCAAACCGAAAACGCAAAAGCCCAACCTTTACAAGGTGCTTTTACTGAATGACGACTACACGCCGATGGATTTCGTTGTCTACGTCCTCAAGCGGTACTTTAATAAAAGCGTTGAGGAAGCCACGCAAATTATGCTGCACGTCCATCAGAAGGGTGTGGGAATTTGCGGCGTCTACACCTACGAAATCGCCGAGACGAAAGTGACGAAAGTCATGAGCTTTGCGCAGCAGAACCAGCATCCCCTGCAATGCACTATGGAAAAAGAGTAAGGACAGCCGCCGTGCCCTCATTTTCAACCAGCCTCGAGTCCGCCCTGCACCGCGCCTTGGAATATGCCAACGAGCGGAGCCATGAATATGCAACGCTGGAGCATCTTCTGCTATCGCTGATCGATGACCGCGACGCATCGGCCGTGATGCGTGCGTGCAGCGTGGATATCGATTTGCTGCGCGGCAAATTGACTGACTATATCGATAGCGAACTCGAAAACCTTGTCATGTCCGAGGATAGCGAGGCGCAACCGACGGCAAGCTTTCAGCGCGTGATTCACCGGGCCGTGGTGCATGTGCAATCGTCTGGTCGCGAGGAGGTGACGGGCGCCAACGTACTCATCGCCATGTTCGCCGAGCGTGAAAGCCACGCCGCGTTTTTCCTGCAGGAGCAGGACATGACCCGCTTTGACGCGGTGAACTTCATCAGCCACGGGATCGCCAAGCGCGGCGACATGGCCGAAGCCCGTCCGGTGCGCGGCGTCGACGAGGACACGGGCGAAAACGGCGGGCCGGAGGAGAAGAAGCGCAATGGCGGCGAGGCGCTGGATACATATTGCGTCAATTTGAACAACAAAGCCCGCGACGGGCGCATTGATCCGCTGATCGGGCGCCATAAGGAAGTTGAGCGCACCATTCAGGTGCTGTGCCGCCGTCAGAAGAACAACCCGCTGTTCGTAGGCGACCCCGGTGTGGGCAAAACGGCGATTGCCGAGGGCCTTGCCCGCAAGATCGTGCGTGGCGAGGTGCCCGAGGTGCTGCTAAACGCGACGATATTTTCGCTCGACATGGGATCGCTGCTGGCCGGCACGCGCTATCGCGGCGATTTCGAGGAGCGGCTTAAGGCCGTGATGAAGGAGATCGAGAATTATCCGGGCGCGATCATGTTTATCGACGAGATTCATACAGTGATCGGCGCGGGCGCGACGAGTGGCGGGGCGATGGACGCCTCGAATTTGCTCAAACCGGCGCTGCAATCCGGCTCGCTGCGATGCCTTGGCTCGACGACATATAAAGAGTATCGCCAGCATTTCGAGAAAGACCGCGCGCTGGTGCGGCGCTTCCAGAAAATCGACGTGGCGGAGCCGACAGTGCCGGACGCCATCGAGATCATGAAAGGCCTGAAGCCGTACTTCGAGGACTTCCATAACATTCGTTACACACATGCGGCGATCAAAGCGGCGGTTGAGCTGTCGGTGAAATATATTCACGACCGCAAGCTGCCGGACAAGGCGATTGACGTGATCGACGAAACGGGAGCGAGCCAGATGCTGCTGGCGCCGTCGCGGCGGAAGAAGACAATTGGCGTTAAGGAGATCGAAGTCACGATTGCGACCATGGCGCGCATTCCGCCGAAGACGGTGTCCAAGTCGGACAGCGAGCTGTTGCGCAATATCGAGACGGATTTGAAACGCATGGTGTTCGGCCAGGATGCGGCGGTAGCGGCGATTTCGTCGGCGATCAAGCTGGCCCGCGCGGGACTGCGTGAGCCGGAAAAGCCGATTGGCTGCTATTTGTTCTCGGGGCCGACGGGCGTCGGCAAGACCGAGGTCGCAAAGCAACTGGCGGCTCTTTTGGGCGTGCAGCTTCTGCGCTTCGACATGTCGGAGTATATGGAGCGGCATACGATTTCCCGCTTGATTGGCGCGCCGCCGGGGTATGTCGGCTTCGACCAGGGGGGGCTGCTGACCGACGGCATCGACCAGCATCCGCATTCGGTGCTGTTGCTCGACGAGATTGAGAAAGCGCATCCGGACTTGTTCAATGTGCTGTTGCAGGTCATGGATCATGGCAAGCTGACAGATCACAACGGTAAGCAGGTAGATTTCCGCAACGTCATCATGATTATGACGACGAACGCGGGCGCGGCGGATATGGCGAAAGCGACCATCGGCTTCAGCAACGCCAAACGCGAGGGTGAAGACGACGCGGCGATCAAGCGGCTGTTCAGCCCCGAATTTCGCAACCGGCTGGACGCGACAATCCCGTTCGGGCATTTGCCACGCGAGGTCATCGCTAAGGTGGTTGAAAAGTTTGTGTTCCAGCTTGAGGCGCAACTGGCCGACCGTAATGTGACCATTGAGCTGACGCCTGCTGCAACCGAATGGATTGTCGCCAAGGGCTACGATGAGCAGTTTGGCGCGCGGCCGATGGCGCGGGTCATCCAGGAGTACATCAAGAAGCCGCTGGCGGAGGAGTTGCTATTCGGGCGGCTTGAGCATGGCGGCACGGTCAAGGTGATCGTGGAAGACAAGGACGACAAGCCCACGCTTGGGTTTGAGGTGTTTGAGGCTAAGATCAGGCCTGCGGCCAAGCCACATGACGATGACGATGACGACGGCGACGGCGATGGCGATGGCGATGGCGATGGCGATGGCGATGAGGACGACGACACGAAACCGCAAGCCGTTCCAGTAGCGAAGGCCGAAAGAGGGTTGATTGAAAAGCCGGGCGGTGGCGGAGTGAAAACTGCCAAGCGTCCAAAACCTGCGGCTCCGGTTGCCGCAGCGAAATCCTCAGGCTCCGTGCCGAAGGTTCGCAAGCTGCCGCTCGCGCCATAAGGAAGTTGCGCGCACCCTATTCGGGGACGTTCTGCACTGAAGTCCGGTATCAACTGTAAAAGCCGCCTCTACGGGCGGCTTTTTTCTTTTGCAAATCTAACTAACCGATCACAAAAAAAAGGCCGCTCGAAAGCGGCCTTTCATTCAATATTGAGGGTCTGATTAGAACTTGATGCGAGCGCCAAGTGCTACACCCATCCACTCTTCAGATTCTACGTTCGAAATAGAACCTTCGAGATCAGCTTCGTAGTAGTTAAACACGCCGTAGAGTTCGAGAGCAGCAGAGTCAAATTTCTGTGTAACGCCGAAGCCGAAGCGATCGACTTCTGAACCAACCAGAATTTGGTTCACACCGTCAAAGTCAAACGTGCGAGCATTGCTGAAGTCTTCGTAGTAGCCATACAGACCATAAATGGTTGTTGCGCCGTAGGAGAAGAACTTCTTGTCGATACCGAGTTGCAGGTAATAGAACTGAGCTTCGTCAGCATCGCGGTTATCGTACTCGATCTCGCCAGCAGCAAACGTTGCGTACAAGCCAGTTGGAACGTGCATGACCGACAACGAACCTTTGAGTTCTTCGCGAGCTACGAAAGCGTCAACAGAACCTTCCTGCTCGGAGTAGAAACCAACGCCCGCAGCAATACGGATCGAGTTCCATTCTTTCTTGAAGCGCAGAGCGATGTCGTATACGTCGTTTTCGCCCCAAGCTGTCGAGAGGATGAAGCCGTAGATGGATGGGCTGTCGTAACGAACGAAGTCGCCGCGTGCGGAGTCAAGACCATCAGCAAGCTCAACCCAGTTTAGGTTGTTTGAACGGCCAGAGCGATCGGTGACGAAGAAGCCACCAGCATAGTTTGACGCAGGATCATCTATCGAGCCGCCAAGGTTGATGAGCGTAAGGTCGTCGGTTGCGCCAGATGTTTGACCGAGAGTAATACGGCCAAGCTTTTCGCTTTCGATGAACCAGTTAGCGTGGCGTGTGTTCAGGAACGATTCGCCGCGGCCAACGCCTTCATCATCAATCTGGTTGACTGCGTCGCTGTCTGCGTCTGTGAATTCAACTTCGATCAGGAAGCCAGCTTTCCAGCCTGGTTTCATTTTTGCTTCGCCTTTAAAGCGAACGCGCGTTGAAGAGTTAGCGGTGTCAACGATGTAAGCATCGCTGTCTTGACCGTCATCCCACGCCAGCAAGGCGCGGTTTACTTGGCCGGAAATTTCCAGCGATACTTTACGGTTGCCTTTACGAGCCGTGGTGGCTTCGAGTTCGGCAACACGCTCTTCGAGGTCGGCGCAGCAATCGCCGCCCAGGTCAGCTGCGTTAGCAGGTGTGAAGGCGATACCGCCTACAAACAAACCGGCCGCGGCGGCTAATGCAAAACGAGACGTCGTTTTCATAAGTCCCCCAATCATAATTAATCTCCAAAGCCGCCCGGACAACCCGGACATAGCAAGTGCAAGAATTGCTAAAGTCATTTACAAGAGCGAGGCGCACCCCGCTTTTTCTGAGAGCCAGCAAGCCCTAGCTTCCGCATTGAGCTACTACTTAGCTACAAGAGCCAAAGAGCCTAAACGCGGAACACCCCATCCCGGCTCACCAGACTTGCCTGATCTTGATATCCCATGGCGTTTAAGGCGTAAACTCAAACTACGCCTTTATTGCTCAATCTCCCTCCATCTGTGACTGCATTGCAACGAAGAGTGCGGTCTTGTCCGGTTTTATGAAGTTTGTGACGCGATTCAAAGCGCAACCGAGGGATAAAACCGCACAAAAATGCTTGTGCCGTAGACGAAACAAAAAGGCAGACTCAACTTAATGGTAGTTTTAAATAGCAAACACCGTTGTCTTCGGGGGCTGGAGCGAGCCCAGCGCGCAGGTTAATTTGCAGCGACGGGTAAAACAATGCGGGAAAACCCAGGGTTTTGTCGCGCTCCACTCGTAATGCTATAAAATCTTCCTCATTTTTCTCGACAATCATCACGTTGCGACGCTGGTCATGTACTGTTGTTTCCCATCGGTGTTGAGCGCGGCCTTTAGCGAGATAATCGTGGCAAAGGAAAAGCCGGGTCTCGTCCGGCAAAGCGAGCAATGTCTGGATGGAGCGGTAAAGCTCACGCGCGCCGCCGCCGGGGAAATCCGCGCGGGCTGTGCCGTAATCCGGCATAAACAGAGTGTCGCCGATGAACGCCGCATCGCCTATCACATAGGTGACATCGGCGCTTGTGTGCCCGGGTGTCGCCATGACGACGCCCTCCAGCGCGCCTATGGCGAAAACCTCACCATCTTCGAAAAGATGGTCGAACACGTCCGGCCCAGCCTGCGCGTCGCCCGTGAAGTTAAACGTCGTGTTCCACATCCGCTGCATGTCCACAACGCCGACGCCTGCGGCGATTTGGCCTCCAAGCCGCATCTTGACGTAAGGAGCGGCTGTAAGGCGATCCGTGTGAATGTGGGTCTCTAAAATCCATTTCAGGTTCAAACCTTCCGCCTTGGAGAGCGTCACCATGCGATCCACACTGTGCGTTGATATCTTGCCGGAGTGGGCGTCAAAATCTAGCACCGGATCGATGATTGCGGCGGCGCGCGATGAGCGGTCGAAAACCATATGGCTGACAGAGTTCGTATCATGATGGAAATATGAGGCAACCTCCGGCTTTTTGGCCTTCGACATGCTGTGTCGGCTCCTTTAGGTTTACAGGCCGGTTTGCGGCTGAGGGCGGGTTTTCACCATTGGGACGATTTTAGTTCACGCATGCAACTGAATTCAAAAAATAGCCGGGTCAGTCTTAACGCCGTCGTTGCCGGCGCCGGGCCTGCAGGTCTCGCCTGCGGTCTCGCGCTTCTGAAATGCGGCATGACGGTGGCAATTGCTGGGCCGAGCTCACTGCAATCATCCACGCGCGGGGATACACGCACGACCGCTCTGATTGGCCCGTCAGTGTTGTTGTTGCGAGAGCTTGGCGTTTGGGGGCAGTGTGAGGCGCATGCCGCGCCGCTCAAAAGCCTCACCCTCATTGACCAGACAGGCAGGCTGCTGCGCGCGCCCGACATCACGTTTCACGCCTCCGAGGCCGGATTGGAAGCGTTCGGTTACAATGTGCCGAACCAGACGCTCGTCGCGGCTCTCATGCAAAAACTTTCAGATTACGACGGCGGCTTTATTGACGTGGCTGTCACTGACGTTCATCCTGTTGCGAGCGGCGTGGCGCTAAGATTGCAAAACGGTCAAGACATTCACACGGCGCTCGTTGTAGGAGCGGACGGGCGAAATTCTCTTTGCCGCGCGGCGGCGGGCATTGCGGCGCGGCGCTGGAACTACGGGCACACCGCCATTGCGTGCAGCTTCGAGCATACCGCCGCACATAACGGCGCCTGCGTAGAATTGCACCGGGCGGGCGGGCCAATGACGACAGTGCCTCTACCGGGCCGCTGGTCGAGCCTAGTCTGGGTCGAGCGGCCGGACGAAGCTGCACGGCTCATGTCCCTTTCCGAGCCAGACTTCGCCGCCGCCGTTCAGAAAGAGCTGGGAAGCTTCACCGGTGCGGTCGTCTCGGTTAAACCGCGCGCCGCGTTCCCGCTCATTGGCCTTGCCGTCTCATCCTATGCAAAAAATCGCATCGCGCTTGCGGGCGAGGCCGCGCATGTCGTGCCGCCCATTGGCGCACAAGGCTTGAACCTCGGATTTCGCGACGCCGCCATTCTCGCCGAATGCGTGGGCGAGGCATTCGCTGCAGACCACGACATCGGCGGAGCGCAAACGCTTGCCGCCTATAACGCAAAACGCCGGGGCGACGTTCTCAGCCGCACACTTGCCGCCGATCTCCTCAATCGCACTCTTATTGCTGGCTTCCTGCCCTTCGACGCCGGACGCGCAATAGGGTTATCAGCCCTTTCCGCCTCACCTCGTCTGCGCCAGGTCATGATGCGGCGCGGCATGGGCGGCGTTTGACGCTGACTTCCATCCGTGAGCATAAAATCTTGCCGCGTTGCGCAATGGCGGTTAATGCTTGCGCCGCAGTTCTTGCAGTCCTCTAAGTCCCCAAACCCGCGCCCCATGTCACCGCTTCTCAATATCCGCTATATATTCGAATACGGATTGCTGCGCGCGATCATCGCGCTGGTGCGGCTAATGCCACTCGACACCGCGACTGGCTTTTCAGCGTGGATGTGGCGCACAATCGCCTCGCGCGGACGGCGTCATGACCGGGCGCTCGCCAATCTCGCCATTGCCTATCCGGAAAAAACGCCCGCACAGCGCGAGGCGATCGCGCTCGCCATGTGGGGCAATCTCGGGCGCGTCATGGCGGAGACGATGCTGCTCGACCGGATTTTGAAACAGCCGGAGCGCATTGTCTTTGAAAGCCCGAAGCTGGTGGAGACCTATAAAGGCAAAATGGGTTCGGCCATTTGCGCGTCCATGCACATGGGCAACTGGGAGCTGGCGATGTGGCCGCTCACTTTGATGGGCGCCAAGCCCGCCGCCGTCTACCGGCTGGTCGAAAACCCGTATGTCGATCTTTATCTCCGCTCGAAACGCACCGAGCTTTATCCCGGCGGACTGTTCGCGCGCGGAAAGGTGTCGGGCGTGATGGCCGGGCACGACACCGCGCGCATGATTGGCGCTTATGTGCGCCAGGGCGGGCGGCTGGGCTTTCTGGCCGATCTGCAGGACAAAAAAGGGGTCGAAGCGCCGTTTTTCGGCAAAATGTCGAAAACCACCTCTATTCCGGCGATGCTGGCGCGGCGTCTCGGCGCGCGGTTGTGGATCGGGCGCTGCATCCGCGTCGGCAAAGGCTCGCATTTCCGTATCGCCATGCAGGAGCTGCAGGTGCCGTGGACGGAAGACCCGGACGCCGACATCCGCGCCGTCACTGCCGCCATGCAAGCCCAGTTCGAGGTGTGGATCCGTGAGCACCCCGAGCAATGGATGTGGTCGAATCGCAGGTGGAGTTGATAGCGTCTCAGAACAGCTATTCTCTTCAAAGCAGTAATCGTGAGGCGGAGTTGACGATGATAGTGCGTTGGGTTTATTTCCTATCCTTGATTTTTTGCATTTCTGCGAACTCCGCATCCGCTGCGCCGGTCAGAACAGTATCCGGAAGCGTTGAGGGAAGTGAAAAACGAGGCGTCACCGCGTTTAAAGGCATTCCCTTCGCCGCGCCGCCGGTTGGGCGTTTGCGCTGGCGGGAGCCTGAAGCGCCTGCCGAATGGCAAGGCGTGCGCAGGGCGGACAAATACGGCAATGCGTGCATTCAAGCGCCTTACGCCCCTAGCGACGTTAGCCTCGGCGACCCCGGCCCGCTCAGCGAGGATTGCCTTTACCTCAATGTCTGGACGCCGAAGCCGCAACCCGGCACCAAGCTTCCGGTGATGGTGTGGATTTACGGCGGCGCGTTTGTCATCGGCACAAGCGGCTTGGACATCACCGATGGCGGGCCGCTCGCCAGCAAGGGCGCGGTTGTGGTGTCGTTCAACTACCGCCTCGGGCAGCTCGGTTTTTTCGCGCATCCGGCGCTGGAAAAGGAGCGGCCCGGAGGCCCCGCGAATTTTGGCCTGCTCGACCAGATCTCCGCGCTGAAATGGGTGAAGGAGAACATCGCGCAATTTGGCGGCGATCCGGACAATGTCACCATTTTCGGCGAGTCGGCGGGAGGCAAGAGCGTGCTCACGCTATTTGCCTCGCCGCTCGCGCGCGGGCTATTTCATAAGGGCATCGTTCAAAGCTCATATCTAATACCTGAAATGGCGCGGCCGAAAGCCGTGCAGATGGGTATGCGGATATCGGACGCGCTCGGGCTAACGGGCAAACGCGCCACGATGGAGGCGTTGCGCGCGGTTCCGGCGCAGAAATTCGGAGCGCTTAAGGGCAAAGGATTATCTACATCGCCTGTGCCGATTAGCGGAGACATTGCTCTGCCGCGCCCTATTGAGGCTGTCTTCGCGGATGGCGAGGAGGCGCCGCTGCCGCTCATCCTCGGCAACACCAGCGACGATTCCAGCGTGGCTTTGGCTTTCGGGGTCAAACCCGCTGAGTTGCTCAAGAAGATAGGTGGGGCAAATCTATTGGTGAAATCGCTGTACCGGAACGTGAGAGACGAGGACGAACGGGCGCGGCAGGTGACGCGCGATCTGGTCTTTACCATGCCGGTGCGTTGGATCGCCGACCGCCATTCCAAGCTGGCCCCAACATGGCGATATTATTTCGATTACACAGCCGTGAAGCTTCGCCCCAAATTCCCCAGCGGTGTGTCGCATGGCGGCGAAATTCTCTGTGTAATGAACACGGGCGATGTTTATCAGGCACAAGTGCGATTTTTACCGACGCAGACCGCAGATTTTCGCAAACCATCAGCGACTATTGGTTTAATTTCGCCCGCACCAGCGCGCCTTCTGCGGATGGTGGCCTGGCATGGCCTAACGATCGCGGGCGTTTTGACCAGACGATGATATTTGGCGAAACGATCCGGCTGGAAGAAAACTTTATGAAGCCAAGGCTGAACTTTATGATCGGCTTGTCAAAAGTCGCCAAAACGCTTCTGAGCCGGAACTAACGCAAGGATCACGCTCTTACGGGGTAATCCAAACTCACCTTGCGGTTCGGAGTTCCACTACAACCCCGTGTAACAACGGGACGCGCATCGTCATCGCAATGGGGTTTTGCCGCCGTGGCTATCCATGCCGTTAAAGGCAGGAAGCCTGGATTTGCTTGCTTCTTAAGGCTCTGGGCTGGTGTCAAGTGCGGGGTTGCGGTCAAAAAAGTCGAACGGGCGCAGCGATACGCCGTGAGTGAGCGTCGGCATGACGGGCCAATCCTCCGCACGCACGACATGGTGCATGCCGATGGTGTACCACGCGACAATATCCCGGCCTTTGATGTCCCGATTTTTCGCCGTCCACTTTTGAAGCCCCTGCCCCGGCCCGCTCTGTGTCGTATACTTGCCAGCCGCATAAAGCTCGTCCGGATCGCGCGGCGTCACCCATAAGTCATGGTTGATGAAGCCCGCGCGCTGAAGCGCGACGTCGTCCTTATCCATCATGCTCTGCGTGCTATGAACTCCCATAATCTGGTAGCTCGTCGCATAGCCTTGCGCGTTTTGTTTCGCCGAACTGAGAAAGCGCCACATGGCGTGTCCACCATGCCCCTGATGCGCCGTCACATCTGCCTCACGCGCCGCGATTTGCGCCTCACTGACCCAGACGCTTCGCCTCGGGCTGCTCTTGGGAATAGCGGTCTGCCTCATACGGTCTAGGCTGAAGCTGTTCGCCGGGCCATCCACATCGAAATCGAAGCGGAAGTTGAAATAGTGGCTGTGATTGACGCCAATGAGGTGATCGGCGACGAAACGTCCGTAAAGCTCGGGCTGCGGCTTGCCGCCCTCGACGCTGGCCGCGTTTTTCTGCGGCGAGGTTTTCACTCCGACGATACCGGTTGCGCCGACATTGACCCGAATTTCGCCATCCGTCTGAAACACCCAGTCGATCAGGTAATCGTAGTTTCCTGCCAACGCGCTCATGCGCACAACGAGGGAGCGCTTCTGCCGCCCCTCATTCGCGTGCGCCCATGTAACATCACCTGCAAACTTCTCAAAAATGCACGCGACGCGGGGCTTGTCCTTCGGCCGCCCATCGTCTTCAACCACAATCGCGTCGATGTAAGTCGCATTTGCGGGACAGTGCACGCCGGTCTCTAATGTGCCGGCCAAACCTCCAGCGGAGTTCTCGCCAACGTCCAGATGGACACGCGAGGCCCAGGTTTTACCCGGATCCATATAGGGCACAAAAATCTCGGATAAATGGCCCTCATAGAGAATGGGCCGGGGCTTGCCGCCGTCGTTCCACGTCACCGTCGATAGCACGAGGCCCGTGCGCTGATCCGGTCGCACATGAAAACGCCAGCGATCCCACTCGACAACACCTTGCTCCAGCTTGAAGCCCGCGCCCGATGGCTGGTGGATCGCAATTGGCGCGGGAAAGCGCCTTAGGCCGGTCTGCGATTTGAGATCGTACTCGGCGGGTTGGACGGGTGCCGCCGAGCCGCCCTCATCGATGATTTCCAGAATTTCGCGCGTGTTCACGTCGACTATGATGTTGAGGCCGTCGATCTCGCGAGGGGTTAAATTGCGCCCTTGCCCCTGCTCCTGACAGGCGATAATGCCGATGCGCCGGCCTGCGTATTCCGGCTCGGCCAAGCCGCCGCGCGGGTTGACGTTGCATTGAACGAATTCAGGGAATTTTACGCCGCGTTTTTTGAGGGCGTTCTGAAACTCCTCGCTGGCCTGAACGTCGAATAACACCTCGTTATTGTACTCTTCACTAAGCCACGGCGCCTGAACGCCCGGAATTTCCGTCCACGAAACGACGCGACTGGCCGTGAGGTCTATGCTCGCCTCGAATGTCTTGCTCCCCTCCTTGATGACGACCTCGGCGGCGCGGCCTGTATCTGCGGACGATTTGCCTTCCCAGACCAGAAGCTTGTCGGGCGTTTTCAAGGCAAGCCGCGCAAAACGGGTGTCCGCAGTAATTTTTCCAGCGTCAGCCAGAACCTTGAGGACTGCCCAGTGCTCATCCCATGTTAGCGGGTCTAATGGATGTGCAGGGGACACCGCGCGGACGGGAAACGCTTGAAACATACAAATGATAAAGAGTGCAGTGCATAACCTGATCGGCATGAAGTCTCCAACGATAGTGCTCGGAATGTGTAGACAGGCTTTAGCGACACGCCCACAGCTTTCAAGCTTGTTTCGGGCGCACCGCCCTCTTGCCGAGTAAAGTTTTCGACAGTAGGAGTGCAGTCGTACAGACTTGGCGTGCCAAAGCGATTGCCGAGTGTTAATTATGTTTTTAGATTAGACCGTTTTTTGCAACGCTGCGTGTGCGTGACGCCATATTTAAAGCTTGCCAAATCTCACTCAAGAAATTTTTGCTGTCTAAGCGACGCTGTTGTGACTCAGGCCGCGTTCGCGCAGTGCTTAGCGCTCATCATCGCAACTCCAAATATCGTAATCAGAGCGCTAATCGAACCCAAAAACAACGCGCCCGCCATCGCAAAACTGTTGACCAGTCGGTTTTAACAAATGCAGGCGGTGGTGCGGAAGCGGCGGTACTGTATTTTGCGGGGACATGGTCTGGGCGGCGGGCAAAACTTTCTGGTCCAGTAAACGCCGAGCTAAAATAGCCTGCGCAGTGGCTTGGCGCGCGCAATTTACAGCTACACAGTAACAGGTTGTTTAGGCATCAGGCGTTAATGTGTCTCATGCTGGTTCGCCAGGATTCACATTTGCAAGCGTGCCCCATCGACAACTCCCTGTGTAAGGCGTTATGAAATATAACAACATCAGTTTTATGAGCCGCCCAATCCGCGTGCTGCGTCGAGAATCCATGGCCAAGACCGTTCTCATTGTCGAAGACAACGAATTGAACATGAAGCTGTTTCATGACCTGCTCGAAGCGCACGGTTATGACACCCTTCAAACACGCAGCGGCGTCGAGGCCATCACGCTCGCCCGCAAACACAAGCCCGACCTGATTTTGATGGATATTCAGTTGCCCGAAGTTTCCGGGCTCGACGTCATCAAATGGCTCAAGGAAGATAACGCCACGAAAGCCATCCCGGTGATTGCAGTGACGGCATTCGCGATGAAGGGCGACGAAGAGCGCATACGTGAGGGAGGCTGCGAGGCTTATATCTCAAAACCGATTTCGGTCTCGATGTTTTTGGACACTGTTCGGCATTTTGCCGGGGCTGTGTAATATCCTCCAAGCACGTCTCGCCCAGTATCAGTCAAATAATACTAAAAACTTGAGGATAACTCGCCTGCGGCATTACGACACGTTTGCATATACTAAACTACGGAATTTATTTACCTTAATCTTGCCGTAAGTTTGTTTTCCGGCCTGATCTCGGGTTTACTGTCATGGAAAGTACCACAACCCAATTTAATGTTACGACATTAGACAAGCGCTGGAACTTTTTTGAATGTCAGATTTGCAAGGGCCATTGCAAATCCAAAGTTCTCGCATAATGTCTTAAAGACTTGCGGTACGCTCAGGTCCGCCGCATCTCCTGGCGCCGCAGGAAGGCCGGTTTTGTATTGGCATGAGTGGCCTCCTCTTGCAATGCCACGCAAGCCGGCACAAGTCGTTCGATCAACGCCCTCTTTGATCGATGACTTGATGGTCAGCCCCCCAGCTCAATCGGATTTACCCCGCTACCGAGTGCTGGCGGGGCTGACCTAATTTATGCAGGGTAGTCAGAAGCCGATCTGAATATGATTGTCTGACGCAAGATTACTTTATCTTGCTTTCCTTGAACTCCACATGCTTGCGCACAACGGGATCGTATTTTTTCATCACCATTTTTTCGGTCATGGTGCGCGCATTCTTTTTCGTGACGTAAAAGAAGCCTGTACCGGCGGTGCTGAGAAGTTTAATTTTTGAAGTTACTGCTTTAGCCATAACGAATGTCCTGAAAAGGCGATCTTGTTGAACGGAAGTTACTCGCTCCCGCGCCAGTGTCAAGGGTGGATGCGCGGCGCAAGCGAACCGGGTCTAAAAGCCAGCAGTTTTAGCCTTGCCCAGCTTATCGGCTGCGGCCTCCTCGCTATTGGGATCAAAGCCATGCATGTACAAAGCCCACTGTAGACCGACCACAGCGCCCTTGCAGACCGGAAGCAGCGCCATACACAGCGCCGTTGTAAACGGGATAAAAACCGCAAGGTGTACCCACAGTGCGGGCGCAAACGTGGTCTCGACCGCCAGCATCAACGGCACGACGAAATGGCCAGCGATGAAAATGGTGAAATAGGGCGGCGCGTCGTCCGCCTGATGGTGATGCAGCTCCTCGCCGCAAACATTGCAGGTGTCAGCAACCTTGATATAAGCGCGGAAAATTTGACCTTCCCCGCAATTCGGACAACGGCCGCGCGCGCCGCGCCACATCGCCGTCATGACCGATCTCTTTGATAGAGCCTGCTTATCGCCAATCGCGTCTGTTTGCGTCTCGATGATTACAGTCATAGATGTCACTTTCTACCTCGTTGAAGCTGAAATAATGGCAACGGGACGCCATAACAAGCCGCCGATCAGCCGCGCCGTTTTTTGCTGCGCTTCATGTCCTGATTTTTACCGATGCGGTCAGTGCGCGGACGGCCCTTGCCGCGTAGCGCGCCGGGTTTGCCATCGGTCAGCAGTTCAAACCGCAGCGCGCCTGCCGCTGGCAACGCATCGGCGAGGCGCACGCTGACATTATCTCCCAGCCGGTGAGTTTCGCCTGAGCGCTCACCGATGAGAGCGCGGTCGCGCTCGGAGTATTTATAGTAATCGCGGCCAAGCGTTGCGGCGGGGATGAAGCCGTCCGCGCCCGTTTCATCGAGCCGCACAAACAGGCCGACCTTGTTCACGCCAGAGATGCGCCCGGTGAACGTCGCGCCGATATGGCCCGCGAGATGGAAGGCGACTAGCCGGTCTACCGTTTCGCGTTCGGCGGCCATGGCGCGGCGCTCCGCCTGGGAGATGTGCTCGGCGGTTTTGTCGATCTCAACGGCGTCCTGATCGCTAAGACCACCCGGCCCGAAGCCGAGCGATTTCACCAGCGCGCGATGCACGATCAAATCGGCGTAGCGGCGGATGGGCGAGGTGAAATGCGCATAGCGGCGCAAGTTCAGCCCGAAATGCCCGACGTTGCGGCTTGAATACTCCGCTTGCGCCTGGCTACGCAGCACCACCTCGTTCACCAGATCGGAAAACTCCGTGTCTTTCGCCCGCGCCAGAATGCGGTTGAACTGCATGGGCCGCAGATTGCCCGGCGCGAGCGTGATGTTCAGCGTTTCGAGAAATTCACGCAGCGCATTGATTTTTTCGTCGGACGGCGCATCGTGTGCGCGATAGAGTAGCGGGGATTTTTTCTCCTCCAACGTCTCGGCGGCGGCGACGTTGGCCTGGATCATGAACTCCTCGATGAGCCGGTGGGCGTCGAGGCGTGGCGGGATGACGATATCTCGAACTTGGCCCTGCTCGTCCAGCAGGATTTTGCGTTCGGGCAAATCGAGGTCGAGCGGCGAACGCTTGTCGCGCGCCGTTTTCACCGCCTCATAGGCGGCCCAGAGCGGCTTTAAAACTGACTCCAACAGCGGCATAGTTTTCGCATCCGGCTCGCCGTCAATCGCGGCTTGCGCCTGTTGGTAGCTCAGTTTGGCGGCGGATCGCATCGTCGCGCGCATGAATGTGTGGCTTAGCTTGCGCCCGTCCTTGCCGAAAACCATGCGTACCGCGAGCACCGGGCGGTCTTCCTCGACCAGCGAGCACAGGCCGTTCGACAGCTCCTCCGGCAGCATCGGCACCACGCGGTCGGGGAAATACACCGAGTTGCCGCGCTTTTTCGCCTCCGCGTCCAATCCCGAGCCGGGCCGCACGTAAAACGACACGTCCGCGATGGCGACGATGACGACAAAGCCGCCCTTATTCTCCGGCGCGTCGTCGGCTTGCGCCCAAACCGCGTCATCGTGGTCGCGCGCGTCGGCAGGATCAATGGTGATGAGCGGAATTTTCCGCAAATCCTCCCGTCCCGTCAGGCCGGGGCTTTCGAGGCGCTCCAACTCCTTAGCGAGCGCCGCCGGAAACTCGGTCGGGATGCCGTGGTTGTGGATGGCGATCAGGCTAACCGACTTCTCGCTCTCCGGATTGCCCAACCGCTCGACAATCCGCGCCTTGATCGCGCCGAAACGCGGATGCTTCGACACCGCGAACCGCACCAGTTCGCCGTCAAGCGCACCGTTCAGATCGCCCGCCTCGACGCGCCACTCCTTCATCTGCTTCTTGTTGACCGGCTCTATAACACCGCCGTCTTTGCGCGCACGGAATACGCCCAGATCGGCGATAACCTCACGCGGCAGGCGCTTTATAGGCTTGGCCGTGTGCGAATAACCCTCGCCATCCGCCAGCGGATCGATGCGCGCCAGCCAATGCTCGCCAACGCCAGCAGGCGACGGGCTGGATCTGCCGCCCTCGCGAACAAGGATTTTCGGCGGTGGCCCGTCCTCAGCCTCATTCCACGAAACGGGCGCGGCGTAATATTCCCCCTGCCCGTCCCGACCGCGAATTTCGATTACGGTGACGGCGGGCAGCCGGCCCGGCTCCTTGAAGCGGCGGCTCTTGGAGATCAGTCCATCCTCGGCCAGTTCCTTGAGCAGGCGCTTTAGCTCGATGCGGTCAGATCCCTTGATGTTAAACGCGCGCGCAATCTCGCGCTTGCCGATGGTTTCATCCGAGCTTTTTATAAAAGCCACCACATCGCTTTTGGACGGGAACCGCAACGTCTCAGCCTTCGCTACAACTTTTGCTTTCGGTTTGCGCGGCCGTTTTGGCGATGGTGGCGGCGTTTCGGTCACGCAGCTATTCCGCAGCTTTCGGGAGGTTTGACTTCGCCTTAGCACCCTTCGTAGGCGCTTTCTTCTTAGCGGGCACCTTTTTGTCGGATTTCGCGGCGGCTTTCACCGGCGAGTTTTTACCGTTGGGCGATTTTTCTTTCGCAGCAGCTTTCGGTTTCGCTTTCCCCTTGCCCGGCTTACCGTCCTTGCCCGCCTTCGCAGCGATCAGTTCGAGCGCCGCTTGCATCGTCAAATCCGCCGCCTCGACGCCTTTAGGCAACGTCGCATTGATTTTGCCATGCTTGACATATGCACCGTACTTGCCGGACAGCACCTCGACCTTGCCCTTTTCGCTCGGGTGATCGCCCAGATCCTTCAGCACTTCGCCGCCGCGCTTGATGGCGCCGCCTTTTTTGGCGTCCGCCAGAATGCTCACTGCGCGATTGAGGCCAATGTTCAGCACATCCTCCGCACCTTCAAGCTTGCCGTATTTACCATCGTGTTCTAGGAACGGGCCGAATTTACCAAAGCCAGCCATGATCGGTATCGAGGTTTCAGGATGCAATCCGACAATGCGGGGAAGCGAGAGCAGCGTTAGGGCTTTTTCGAGATCAAGTGTTGCAGCCTCAAAGCCCTTGGGGATCGATGAGCGCTTGGGCTTATCGTCCTTCGAGTCCTCGCCAAGCTGCACGTAAGGACCAAAACGGCCCGAGCGCAGCAGAACCGGCAGCCCGGTCTTAGGGTCGTCGCCAAGCACGGTTTTGTCCGCTTTAACCTGATCTCCGCCCTCCTCGCCGCTCGACTTGAACTGGCGGGTAAACCGGCAATCGGGATAATTCGAGCAGCCAATGAACGCGCCGAACCTGCCGGTTTTCAGGGAAAGCTGCCCAGTACCGCATGTCGTGCATTTGCGCGGATCGCCGCCATCGGCCGGTACAGGGAAGATATGCGGCCCCATGACCTCATTGAGCGCATCCAGCACCTGCGTGACGCGCAATTCCTTGGTCTCGCCGACCGCCGCTGTAAAATCGCACCAGAAATCGCGCAGCACATCTTTATAAGCCAGCTTGCCGTCGGAGATGAGGTCGAGCTTTTCCTCAAGTCCGGCGGTAAAATCATACTCTACATAGCGGGCAAAGAAGCTCTGCAGGAATGCTGTGACGAGGCGACCTTTGTCCTCGGGGATGAGCCGCTTCTTGTCGATTTCGACGTAATCGCGCTCCTGCAGCACGGCGAGCGTGGAGGCGTATGTGGACGGGCGGCCTATCCCTAGCTCTTCCATGCGCTTGACCAGCGTTGCTTCGGAAAAGCGCGGCGGAGGCTCGGTAAAATGCTGCTTGGCCTCGACGTTTTTTTCATCCAGCACATCGCCTGCGCTGAGCGGCGGCAGACGGCGGCTTTCCTCATCCTCCTCCGCCTGGGCGGCGTCGCGGCCCTCTTCGTAAAGCTTCATAAAGCCGTCGAAAACGACAATGGAGCCGGTGGCGCGCAGACCGTACTTTTTGCCGTCGCGGCCTTTGACATCGAATTCAGCGGCGGTCTGCTCCAATTCGGCGGATGCCATCTGGCTCGCAACCGCGCGCTTCCACACCAGATCGTAAAGTCCTGCCTGATCCTTTTGCAGATATTTCGCCATGGCGCGGGGATGGCGTGCTGGATCGGTAGGCCTCACAGCCTCATGCGCTTCCTGCGCGTTCTTCGCCTTGGTTTTGTACTCCCGCACGAAAGGCGCGACGTAGCGTCTGGAAAATTCGCCCTCAATAACTTTACGGATTTCAGCGACCGCTTCCGGCACAATCTGCACGCCGTCCGTCCGCATATAGGTGATGAGGCCGGTCGTCTCGCCGCCGATATCCACGCCCTCATACAGTCGCTGCGCCACCTGCATGGTCTGCTTGGCGGAAAAACCGAGCTTGCGCGAAGCCTCCTGCTGTAGGGTGGAGGTCGTAAATGGAGCATACGGGTTGCGCTTCATCGCCTTTTTATCGACGGACGTGATCTCAAAACGCTGCCCCTGAATGGCGGATTTGATCGCGTTTGCCGACGCCGCGTCCTTGATATCCAGCTTTTTCAGGTTTTGCCCGGCGATGACCGTCAGCCGCGCGCGCACGTCCTCGTTCTTCGCCGTGGCTAGCAGCGCCTCGATTGTCCAGTATTCGTCGGTTTTGAACGCCTCGATTTCGGTTTCACGGTCGCACACCAGCCGTAACGCCACGGATTGCACGCGCCCGGCCGATTTGGCGCCGGGTAGCTTGCGCCACAGCACGGGCGAGAGGTTAAAGCCGACGAGATAGTCCAGCGCCCTTCGTGCGAGATAGGCGTCCACCAGTGGCCCGTCGATCTGACGCGCATTTTTCATCGCCTCCATGATCGCCTGCTTGGTGACGGCGTTGAACGCTACACGCTCGACCTTGACGCCCTTAAGCGCGCGTTTTTCCTCTAGAATTTGCAGCAGGTGCCAAGAGATGGCCTCGCCCTCGCGATCCGGGTCGGTCGCGAGAATGAGTTTGTCCGCGCCCTTCACCGCCTTGGTGATTTCACTCACGACCTTGGCGGAAGATCCCTCCACGTCCCAAAGCATGGCGAAATCCTTGTCCGGATCGACCGATCCATCCTTAGCGGGCAGGTCGCGGACGTGACCATATGAGGCGATAACCTTATAATCGCTCCCCAGATATTTATTGATGGTTTTGGCCTTCGCCGCCGACTCGACAATGACAATGTTCATGCGTTCTTCCGTAAGCCGCGAAACAGCGGCGGCCTCTGCGCCCTTAATATCTACGCAAAAACCTAAACGGCAAGATGCATAACAGCATATTTCGTCGATGCAACGGCATCAGAGCGCTTAATCACGCCACAAATTTGTCCACAAAAAAATCACATTTCAGCGAAAGGGCGCGCGAGCTGGCTTGTATTCGCAACCGAGACGGGTATTATTAACAAAATTGCAGAATAAGTGTTGCTTTGCACTGCTGATAATAATCAACCTTCCACACAGTCGGGAAACTTAATGTTAAACAATAAACAGCCCCGTTTTGCAGCCGATCTCAATAAAGAGGCTGAAACTAAAAGTACCGGCGATATCGTTCATGTTCGTTTTCATCAGCAGGAGCTTATTGAAGCTGAACAAGCTGCGCAGTATCTGTCTGAAATGCTTTCCGATATGCGCGTTATAGCCGCGAAGTCTGGATTTAAATTTCTTGCCGCGCTCATTGAAGTCGCCTCGGAAGAGGCCCGGTTACAAATCGGCAAGAAACACGAGTTCGCGGATATCGCCTGACAATCCTCTAGTAAATTTTAAGCGCAACGCGAGCAAGCCCCTCGTTCTGCGCTTTTCCGGCGAGTATTAATTCCAACAAAATCACATTAATAACGCGCGGGCTTAGGCCCGTGATTCGTACCAGATCGTTCACGGCGATAGGCGTCAGGCTTAGGGCTGAGAGCAGGGTTTCACGATCGGGGTCTGTAATATCGGGCTGACTTTGTTTCATAGGCGGTGCTATTCGTTCGGCATTTGCGTCATCTTCGGCAAAGCCCTTTGGCAAATCATGATGCAGGAATGGGCGCAAAACGTTAAGAGCGTCCGCCGCGTTTCGCAGCAAGGTTGCGCCGTTGCGGATCAGCTCATTCGGGCCAGCGGCGCGAGGATCTAGCGGATGCCCCGGAACGGCGAAAACCTCGCGATTTTGCTCAAGCGCAAACCGTGCGGTTATCAGCGACCCGGACTGCCTTGCGGCCTCAACCACAATGACTCCATAAGACAAGCCAGAAATAAGACGGTTGCGGCGCGGAAAGTCCTGTCCGCGAGGCTGAAAGCCCGGCGGCGACTCACTCACAACCACACCCTCCGCAACGATGCGTTGATAAAGCGGGCCATTCTCCGGCGGATAAATCACATCCACGCCCCCGGCCACCACCGCGACGGTGCCGCTGTCGAGCGCTCCCCAATGCGCGGCAGTGTCCACCCCACGCGCCAGACCCGACACAACCACCAGCCCCGAGGCGCCAAGTTCGGTTGCAAGCAAACGGGCGAAGCCAACGCCTACTGCGGAGGCGCTACGCGAGCCGACAATCGCAATGCTTTGCGCGCCTGCAAGCGCCGGATCGCCTTTCAGATAAAGTGCGGGCGGTGGCGCCTCCAGATGGCGCATCAGAGCGGGATATATCTCATCCTTAAGCGTTACAAACTGCGCGCCGCAAGCCCGAACGGCATCGAGTTCGGCCTCGGCGTCCGTCTCCGTGCAAATGCGGTATTGCCGCCGACCACCCCGCGCCGCGAGAGCAGGTAAAGCGGCAAGCGCTGCGCTCGCATCGCCGTACTCGGAGATAAGATCGCGGAACGTGACGGGGCCGACATTGTCCGACCGCATGAGACGAAGCCAGTCGAGCCGTTCGGCGTCGCTGATACGTCCGGAGCCACCCTGTTTAAATGTTGCGCGCGCCAATTTTAGGCTCCTCCCCGCGCCACAGCCGGGCGATGTTGGCGCGATGTTTCCAGAAGATAAATGCCGACATCATTGTAAAAAATAGGCCCTCTGCGTGCTTATCCAGCATTATAAGCGTCAATGGTATGGCGGCGGCGGCGGCGAGCGCAGCGGCCGATGAGTAACGAAGAAGAAATGCGGCTGCCAGCCAGATCAAAGCAAAAACCGCGAAAGCCTTTAAGCTGATTGCGGCTAGAACGCCGAGATATGTAGCGACGCCTTTGCCGCCTTTAAACCGGAGCCACACGGGATAAAGGTGTCCGATGAATGCGGCCAATCCGGCCATCATCCCCGCTGCCCCCCCCTGTACATCGTAGAAGCACTGAACAATCAGCACGGCGGCGGCGCCTTTTGCCGCATCGGCGAGTAAGGTTGCCGCCGCCAGCCCTTTTCGCCCCGTGCGCAGCACATTGGTCGCGCCTATATTGCCCGAACCAATAGCGCGGATGTCGCCAAGCCCCGCCGCTCGGGTAAAGATCAGTCCGAATGGGATCGACCCGAGAAAGTAACCAACCGCTAGAACAAAAAAAGGGCTTGGGCCGCTGACACCTGATGTCACAAGCAATAAGTGATCCATGACGCCTCCGCTCCAAGCCGCATCGCGTCCATTAAAGACAGGAGGCGGCGTCTTCATACACCATTTTTCCGGCGACGAAGGTTTTAAGCACGCGGGCCTGGAATATGCGCTCATCGAACACGGCGTTTTTCGATTTGGAGCGGAGTTTTTTGGCCTCAACCCGCCACGGGGCGTTCAGGCTAACGAGAGTCAAATCGGCGGGCGAGCCAAGCGTCAACGCGCCGCCCTGCAGGCCTAGCAACGCGGCAGGCCTGTGCGACATCGCCGCCAGCAACGGAAGAAGTTCGATTTCGCCGCGCAAGTGCAGCTCCAGCGCGGCGGGCAGCATCGTCTCAAGCCCGATGGCGCCGTAAGCCGCTTCCTCAAATGGCAGACGCTTGCCATCGACATCCTGCGGGTCGTGGTTGGAGACAATGACATCAATCAGGCCACTTGCCACGCCTGCCACCAGCGCGCGGCGTTCGTCCTCCGTTCGCAGCGGCGGTTTGACCTTAAAATATGTCCGATAAGGGCCGACATCGGCTTCCGTCAAGGCGAGATTGGCGATCGCGGCGCCGCATGTGACCCTAAGCCCACGTCTCTTGGCGCTGGCGATAACGTCCAGCGAGGCCGCGCAAGATATAGTCGAAGCATGATACCGCCCGCCCGTCAGCGCCGCCAGCCTCACATCGCGATCGACGATGATGGTTTCCGCCTCGCAAGCCGAACCCGGCAAACCGAGGCGCGTTGCGATCTCGCCATCGTTCATCACCGCCCCGCGCGCCAGCGTCTGTTCCTCGGGGTAGTGCACGACAAGCGCATTCAGGTCTTTGGCGTAATCTAGCAGCAGCCGCATGATGCGCGCGTCGGCGATGCTGGCGCGGCCGTTGGTGAACGCGACAGCGCCCGCCGCCTGCAGCAGGCCGATCTCGGCCATCTCACGCCCTTCAAGACGCTTGGTCAGCGCCGCCATGGGGTGAACATTGACAATCGCCGTGGCCCGCGCCGCCCGCTCGATGTAATCGACCATCGCCGCATCATCGATCACGGGCTGCGTATCGGGCATGACGATGAAGGTCGTGACGCCGCCCGCCGCCGCCGACCGGCTCGCTGTCGCCAGCGTCTCGCGATGCTCCGCGCCCGGTTCGCCAGTGAATGTCTGCATGTCGATAATACCAGGAGTCAGCACCGCGCCCCCGCAATCGATACCCCTTCCTTTTATCGCAGCGGCGCGTAAGTGCGCTCCAAAATCACCGATAGCGCCATTCTCGATTAATGCGCCTCCATGCTCATCGCGCCCGCTGGCCGGGCAGACGATTCGAGCGTTGACGAGAAGCAAGGGGGTCTGATCCGTCATCGCCACTCTTTCATTCGATCAATCATTTGGCAAATGCTGCGCTAGCGCCTGTAACACCGCCATGCGCACGGCGATGCCCATTTCCACCTGCTCGCGGATCACGCTACGCACATCGTCCGCGATCCAGCTATCGATTTCAACGCCCCGATTGATCGGGCCGGGATGCATGACGATGGAGTCCGGTTTAGCCCATTTGACCTTTTCCTCATCAAGCCCAAAAAAGCGGAAATATTCGCGCGTGGATGGGATCAGCGCGCTAACCATCCGCTCGCGCTGAAGCCGCAGCATCATGATGACATCGACGCCGTCGAGGCCGCGCCGCATGTCGGTGAACGCCTCTACGCCCATCGTACTGGAATTGCGGGGCAGCAGCGTAGATGGCCCGATAACCCGCACCTTGGCGCCCAGCGCATTCAGCAAAATGATGTTCGAGCGGGCAACGCGGGAGTGCAAAATATCACCGCAAATGGCGACCGTCAGCCCGGCTATGGCGCCTTTTCGTCTGCGCACAGTCAATGCGTCGAGTAGCGCCTGCGTCGGGTGTTCATGCGCGCCGTCGCCCGCATTGATGACAGCGCAGTCCATTTTCTGCGACAGCAACTCCGCCGCGCCCGCTGCATGATGGCGAACGACCAGAATGTCTGGCCGCATGGCGTTGAGCGTCATTGCCGTGTCGATCAACGTCTCGCCCTTCTCCATCGACGATTTGCCAATCGCCATGTTGAGCACGTCGGCGCCAAGCCGCTTGCCCGCCAGCTCAAACGAACTTTGTGTTCTGGTGGACGGCTCAAAAAACAGGTTGATGAGCGTGCGCCCCCGCAGCGTGTCTTTCTTTTTGTCTACCTGACGGCTCTGGATAACTTCGGCTTCCGCCAGATCGAGCAGTCCGTGAATATCCGCCGCAGAAAGGCTGGCGATGCCCAGAAGGTGGCGATACGGATATAGAAAGGAGGTTTTGGGGAATGCGTTGGTCATTAAAACCGGAGTTATAGTCTTCTGCGGCGCCCGCTGCAAGCCGGGCATTGCGCGCGGTTAAAGATTATCGGCGATGTGGATGAAAACTGGCAAAGTCAGCGCCGCCACCAATACCTGAAATGTTACGATATTGGCCATCAACTCCGCGTCGCCGCCCATTTTGCGCGCCATCACATAGGCTGTCGAGGCGGTGGGCACGGCGCCCGCGATGATGGCGATGGTGCGCGGCAAGCCCGTCAGCCCAACCGCCCACGCCAGCAAAATCATGAAGAGCGGCATACCGATCAATCGGATAAGGACGCCGACCGCGACAAGGGAACGTGTCTCCGTCGCACGGCTCAAATTCAAGCCAGCGCCGACGGCCAGCAAACCGAGGCCCAGCCCGCCGCCGCCCGTGATGTCGATGGCGTTGTAAATGAAGTCCGGAAGGCCCGTCACGTTGAGGGCAAAGCCTACAGCGCAGGCGAGGATCAGCGGATTGCGCAGGATTTGCACGAACACGGTGCGGGGTGTGGGCGCGTCTTCGTGGGCGCCGTAAATGGCGAGCACGGCGACGTTAAGGATATTGAGGAGCGGAATCATCACGCCCAGCGCAATGGCGCATAACGTTATGCCCGGATCGCCATAAAGCGAGCCGACAATGGCAAGGGCCATAAAGCCGTGGAATCGCGTCGCCCCCTGAAACAGGCTGGTGAACGTCGGCCCGGAGATATGGTAGCGGGTAGCGAGCAAAGGCCGCGCCGCTAGAAGTAACACGGACATCAATAGCACCGCGACAAGTACGACCACGGCAAACTCGACGATTGGCAACGCCGATAAGTCGGCGCGACTGAGAGTTTTTACGATAAGCGCCGGAAACAGAAGATAAAAGCAGATGTGCTCCACCGCCGACCACATCTCCGCGCCTATGGTTCGCGACTGAAAAAGCGCGTAGCCCGTTAAAATAATAAGGAAAATAGGTGCCGTGGCGTTGAGCGTCGCGAGCATGCTGGCGGACTTTCGGATGTTTCAATTCGGCTCAACTTTATTTCTAAGTTGCTCTAGCGCTACAACCCTAGGGTAAGGTTGTGAGTTCTTTCAATATAAGCGTGCAAGGATGTTGTTTCGGGTTAAGGTTCGGCAAAACAACCTTAGGATGCGTTTCGATGCAAATACCCCGAAAAATACACATCATCTGGATTGGCGACGATAACCCACGACCGCAATCATGCCTCGATTCGTGGCGCGAAAAACACCCTGACTGGGATGTCAGAATTTGGGACAATCGCGATCTCTTTCAGAAACAGTGGATCAACCAAAAACATATCGACAAGTTTTTGAAGCTGCGCAAGTGGCCCGCCATCGCCGATCTCATGCGGTATGAGATTTTATATCAGCATGGCGGCGTTTATGTCGATGCCGATAGCCTATGCCTGCGGAGGCTGGACACCTGGCTACTGGAAAGCGAGATGTTTGCGTGCTGGACAAATGAATTCGACGGCAAGCGGCTTATCGCAAACGGCTTCGTGGGTACAATCGCTGAAAACCCGTTCCTGCTTAAGGTCATCCAACGCGCGTCTCGCAAACGTGATATTCTGCGCCGCTGGAGCTGGAGCAAGATGCGGCAAATCCCTATGGGCGCATGGCGCTCCGTTGGCCCCTTCCACCTCACGGAGTGCGTGCGTGCGGAGAACTACGACCGCATCACTATCCTGCCTAGCCACATGTTCCTGCCACGGCATTATAATGGGCGGGTATATGGCGGCGGCGGCATCGTTTACGCTGATCATTTCTGGGGAACAACCACGAAAAGCTATGGCCAGGCGCCCCAGCCCGCGCCGATTGCAGCCGCCGCATAGATTATTGCAGCGTTAGCCTCGATAATTCATGCGATCCAAGGCGCCTTGCAAAATGAAAGCGGCGGCAAGCTTGTCAACGAGAATAGCCCGCCGCTTCCGGCTCAGATCAGCCTCGATCATGGCCCGCTCCACAGCCGCCGTCGATAGGCGCTCGTCCCAGAACGCGATTGGCGGCGCGCCCTCGGCCGCAATGTTGCGAGCGAACGCGCGCGTCGCCTGCGCACGCGGCCCCTCGCTGCCGTCCAGATTGACCGGCAGCCCGAGAATGATCGCGCATGCCGCCTCGCGTTGCGCAAGCGCCATAAGCCGCGCTGCGTTCATTTTAAATTTTGTCCGCTTGATGGTTTCCAGCGGCGAGGCGATGGTGCGGTTCACATCGGACACCGCGACGCCGATGGTCTTCGTGCCAAGGTCGAGGCCGAGCAGCCGCTGGTCGCGTTTCAGCAGCGACTTGATTTCATCGAGCGAAACAAATAGTGGCGACATGCGCTTTCCTGGACTAGGCCCTGTTTGTAAACATCACGCGCCGATATGCGAAGGCGATATGACAGGAAGCCGGCCTGCGCCCACACTGGGCTTTCTGCATTCATACCCGCGATCGTCATTCTGATTGACCCCCTTTTTACCGGGAACTCAAGTTTTAAGGGAAATACCAAAGACGCCACAACTCAAAATTCATAACCGCGATAGCAGGGCCATAGTGTTTTTATCCCCACATTTGGGAAGCCGTTCGACGTCTAAAGTGGCAATTTTTGCGCGGCCGTAACCTCCCTGTTGCGCTGCAACCAAAGCGCAGGTATTTTCGCAGTCCCAAGGGAATGTTGCTAAAGCATTGCCAGCCTCCTGAATGTAAGGTTTTTGAAATGCAGGTCGATGAGGCGCTTGTCCGACATATCGCACGGCTGGCGCGAATGAAAATTGAAGGCGCACAGGTCGCAGGATTAGAGCAGGAATTGACCGCCATCTTCGGCTGGGTGGAGCAACTAAATGACATCGACACTGCGGGCGTCGAGCCGATGACAGGCGTCGCTGGCCTAAAAATGCGCCCTCGCGCCGACGCCGTTACCGATGGCGACTGTGCCGAGACAGTCGTCAAAAACGCCCCGCTGTCCGAAGACAATTTTTTCGTTGTGCCGAAAGTGATTGAGTAAATGAGCGTTTTGACGCAACTGACCATCGCGCAAGCGCGCGACGGATTAGACAAAAAAGACTTTACGTCCGCCGAACTGGCCTCCGCTCATTTTGACGCCATCGAGGCGGCCAATCCGTCGCTGAACGCCTATTTGCTGATGACGCGCGAGCAGGCGCTCAGCATGGCGGCCGCGTCCGATGCGCGGCTCGCCAAGGGCAAAGGTGGCGCGCTGGAGGGCATCCCGCTCGGCATAAAGGATTTGTTCGCGACCAAAGGCGTGCGCACCACGGCTTGCTCGCATATCCTCGACGGCTTCATTCCAGCCTACGAATCCACCGTGACCCAAAATTTGTGGAACGCGGGCGCGGTGATGCTTGGCAAACTCAACATGGACGAGTTCGCAATGGGGTCGTCGAACGAGACCAGTTATTATCGCCCATGCGTCAGCCCTTGGCGGCGCGAGGGCGATGACGCGAAATTGGCGCCCGGAGGATCCTCTGGCGGCTCGGCTAGCGCAGTTGCGGCCCGGCTCGCAATGGGCGCAACGGCGTCGGACACCGGCGGCTCGATCCGTCAGCCCGCCGCGTTTACCGGCACCGTGGGCATCAAACCGACTTATGGGCGGTGCTCGCGCTACGGCATGGTGGCGTTCGCCTCCTCGCTCGATCAGGCCGGGCCGATCACACGCACTGTGCGCGACGCCGCGATCATGCTGCGCGAGATGTGCGGGCATGACGCTAAAGATGCGACGAGCGCCAACATCGCCGTGCCGGATTTCGAGAAAGCGCTCGGCAAGAAGCTCAAAGGCCTGAAGGTTGGCATCCCGAAGGAATATCGCGTCGATGGCATGTCGCCGGAAATTGACGCGCTTTGGGAAAAGGGCATCGCGTGGTTCAAAGCGGCGGGCGCAACCATCAGCCATGTAAGCTTGCCGCACACCCACGCTGCGCTTCCCGCATATTACATCGTCGCGCCTGCCGAGGCGTCGTCCAACCTCGCGCGCTATGACGGCGTGCGTTATGGCCTGCGCGTTAACGGCTCCGACATCGTCGATATGTACGAGCGCACCCGGGCGGAAGGCTTTGGCACCGAGGTACGCCGACGCATTCTCATCGGCACCTACGTGCTGTCCGCCGGATATTACGACGCTTATTACCTAAAGGCTCAAAAGGTGCGGAGCCTCATCAAGCGCGACTTCGACCAGGCGTTCGAAAGCGTCGATGTGATGCTGACGCCGACGACGCCGACGCCCGCCTTCGCGCTGGGCACAAAATCCGCCAATCCGCTGGAAATGTACCTGAACGACATTTTCACCGTAACGGTCAACATGGCCGGTCTGCCGGGCCTCTCGGTGCCCGCCGGTTTCTCCGCCGATGGTCTTCCCCTCGGCCTGCAAATCATTGGCAAACCGTTCGACGAAGAAACCGTGCTGCGCGCCGGGCAGGTCATCGAGGATGCCGGTGGCCCGTGCCGCGCGCCTCAAGCATGGTGGACGGAGACGCCAAAAGCTGCCGCAGCAAAAGCGCCCGCGAAGACAAAAGCCGCGAAACCGGCTAAATCCTCGAAAAAAAGGGTGGATGATGGATAAGCTCGCGCCTACAGATTGCAAATCCATGGATGACATCCGGCACGAAATTGACCGGCTGGACGAGCAATTGGTCGACCTGATCGCCGAGCGCTTCGGTTATGTGGATCGTGCATGGCAGTTCAAGACAAACCCCGCCGATGCGCATGTGCCGTGGCGTATTCGTGACGTTATCGACAAAGTTGAGAGGCGCGCTAAGGATAAAGGCCTGCCGCCGGAACTAGCTGTAGCGCTTTGGCGGCAAATGATCGGCTGGTTCATACAATATGAAGAAGAGCGCCTTGCGGAGCGCGCCAGCGGCCAGGGCGCCGAACATAAAACCTAGCACGCGCCACAAGAGTGCATGCAAGCTGCACCGGCGAATATAAGTATTATATCCGCAGAGGTTTCTTGATTTTCTGAACGGTTTGCGAACAATAGGGTTTGAGGGATTGGCGCTGGGGGGCGCTCTGGTTCGTCTTCGTTTTGTATCGCGTGGTGAAGACAAGGGACATGCAACTGCGGCTAGGAGATCCCGGCCGCTTGCTTGCGTTTCCAAACCAAGGCGCGCTTCGCATGGGAGCAAGGGCGAAGGGCATGATTCACGCGAGGCCCGAAAATTTAATCGAAGGAGCGACAGGCGCTTGGGAGGTCGTGATCGGCCTCGAAGTGCATGCGCAGGTAACGTCGCAGGCGAAGCTGTTCTCGGGCGCCTCGACAGCGTTCGGCGGCGCGCCCAACAGCCACGTGTCGCTGGTGGACGCCGCAATGCCGGGCATGTTGCCCGTGTTAAACGAGGAGTGCATCCGCCAGGCCATACGTACCGGGCTGGGGCTGAGGGCGCAGATCAACCTCTACTCGGTATTCGACCGCAAAAACTATTTCTACCCGGATTTGCCGCAAGGCTATCAAATTTCCCAATATAAATACCCAATCGTCGGCGAGGGCCGCGTCGTGCTCGATATGCGCGAAGGTTACACGATCGAGGTCGGCATCGAGCGCATCCACCTGGAGCAGGATGCGGGCAAAAGCCTGCACGACCAGCATCCGGAATACTCTTACGTTGATCTCAACCGCTCCGGCGTGGCGCTGATGGAAATCGTGTCGAAGCCCGATTTACGCTCAGCCGAGGAAGCCCGCGCTTACGTGACGAAGCTGCGCACCATCATGCGTTATCTTGGCACCTGCGACGGCAACATGGAGCAAGGCTCGCTTCGTGCTGACGTGAATGTGTCCGTCCGCCGCTCTGGCGAGCCGCTCGGCACGCGCTGCGAGATCAAGAACGTAAACTCCATCCGCTTCATCGGCCAGGCCATCGAGGCGGAGGCGCGCCGACAGATCGCCATTCTTGAGGACGGCGGTGTTATCCGTCAGGAAACACGGCTATTCGACCCGAAGCTGAGCGAAACCCGCGCTATGCGCTCCAAGGAGGAGGCGCACGATTACCGGTATTTTCCCGACCCCGATCTGCTGCCGCTCGAACTCGATCAGGATTATGTGGACGATATCGCCGCAGGACTGCCCGAGTTGCCGGACGAGAAGAAAACGCGGTTTGTAAGGGATTACGGCCTATCGCCTTATGACGCCGACGTACTGATCGCCGACCGCGCCTCATCCGAGTTTTTCGAGTCCGTGGCCAAGGGGCGCGATGCCAAGCTCGCCGCTAACTGGGTGACGGGCGATTTCTTCGGCGCGCTGAACAAGCTAGGCAAGGATATCGAAACCAGCCCGATCAGCGCGGACGCGCTTGGTGAACTCATCGACCTCATCTCTACAAACGTGATTTCCGGCCGCATCGCGAAAGAAGTGTTTGAGATCATGCTGGAGACGGGCGAAGCGCCAGGCAAAATCGTCGAGGAGCGCGGGCTTAAACAGGTGACGGATACGGGCGCCATTGAAAAGGTGATTAACGAGATCATCGCCGCCAACCCTCGCCAAGTCGAGCAGGTCAAGCTGAAGCCGCAAACTTTGGGCTGGTTCGTTGGCCAGGTAATGAAATCGACCGGCGGCAAAGCGAATCCAGCCGCTGTCAATGCCCTGCTGCGCGCGAAACTGGAAATACCCGAGTGATGCAGCGCCGCGCCAGGTGGCGTCCCGATCTGGCGAAATTACTTGCCTGGATATGCCTTGTTGCTGGAACGTCCGGGTTGTCGCTTGCAATAATTGCCTCGCTCAAACCAGATCTGGATCTTTTTAGTCACTTCGCCGGGCACAGCGTCGGCTTGCTTCTGGCTAGCGCGTTGACATTGCTTGTCCGCAGTCGCCGATTGCTGGTTTTGGCGGCGTCATGCGTGGCGGTTTTTACGTTGCCCGCATTTTACGCCTATACAAACTCCGTTTCTTTCGTGTCAGCGCGCGCCTCATCAGAGCAAACCCTAAAAATCCTCAGCTTTAACGTGCTCTTCCTAAACGACGATCAAGCGGCAATTGAATCCGCAATCCGGCGGGCCGACGCGGATGTCGTAATTCTGAGCGAATATCATCTGGCCAAACAGCCTATGCTGACGCGGCTGCGCGATGTTTATCCGCATCAACTCAGTTGCGCTTATGCCGGGATGGACAAGTATAACGCGGATTGCGATGTCGCCCTGCTCTCCAAACTCGCCTTTACGGACGGCAAAGCAGGGTCTGAAAACGGAATGCGGATGGCGTACGCCACCTTCGAGCGCAACGGAACAAAGTTTGCTGTTCTTGGCGCCCACCTGGCCTTGCCGATGACCCACTATATGCCCATTCTGGGCGTGCCGGTGCCTGTTCCAGGATTAAGCTGTCAATGGGCGCAACTAAATGTTCTCGCCCGCACGGTGCAACGCTTTTCGATACCCGTCATTGTGGGTGGAGATTTTAACGCAACGCCATGGTCGCAAGTCATTCGGCAATTCAGGGCAGACACGGGCCTGCGGCGCGTCGGCGCGTGGTTTCCAACCTGGCCAGCCCGGCCGATTGCCTTGCCGCAGTTCGCCATCGATCAGTTTTTTATCTCACCTGAAATTAGAACGAAGAACGTTCGCCTTGGGGAGTCGGCAGGCTCAGATCATTATGGGATTATAGGTGAATTTGAATTGTCCGGCAGAAAGTTTCCCTGAAATGAACCGGTGGTTTTGCGTGGAGCGTTCGGAAAAACAGGTTGGAGATCGAAATGACAAATGCAATGCGCGTTCACGCTTATGGCGGGCCGGAGGTTTTGCAGTGGGAGACCGTAAGCGTTGACGCGCCGGGGCCGGGCGAGGCGAAAATCCGCCACCACGCAGTGGGCTTGAACTACATTGACGTGTATCACCGCACCGGGTTTTATCCGCAGCCCGCGTTTCCGTTCACGCCGGGCACTGAAGGCGCGGGGGAAGTGCTGGCGGTTGGCGATGGCGTTAGCGATTTGGCGCCAGGCGATCGCGTGGCCTATGCCGGGCCAATTGGCGCCTATGCCGAGGAGCGCATCATCGCCGCAGACCGGCTAGTCAAATTACGCGACAGCATCGACTACAAAATGGGCGCCGCCATGATGCTGCAGGGCATGACCGCGGAGTATCTGCTGAACCGCACCTTTAAGGTTGGCTCCGACACAGTGATGCTTTTCCATGCGGCGGCGGGCGGCGTCGGCCTAATCGCATGTCAGTGGGCGAAGCATCTGGGCGCGACCATCATCGGAACGGTGTCGTCCGAGGAGAAGGCCGCGCTTGCCCGCGCAAGCGGCTGCACGCACACCATCAATTACACGCAGGAGGATTTCGTCGCGCGCGTTAAGGAGATCACCGGCGGCGCGGGCGTGGACGTGGTTTACGACTCAGTCGGCAAGGATACGTTCCCAGAATCGCTGGAATGCCTGAAGCCGCTTGGGCTTTGGGTGTCATTTGGCAATGCGTCCGGAGCCGTGCCGCCGATGGATGTGGGCATGCTCTCGAAAAAGGGGTCGCTGTTCGTGACGCGGCCGACGCTTGCCACCTATACCGCAAAACGGGAGGATTTGATTGCCTCGGCGGGCGCCGTCATGGACATGATTGAGGCCGGGGTGGTGAAAATTTCCATCAATCAGTCCTATCCACTCCGCGAGGCCGCCACCGCCCACCGCGATCTGGAAGCGCGCAAAACCACCGGCTCCACCATTTTCACTGTTTAATACGCCCAAACCTGAACGCCGCCTGTTTGTTTCAAACCGGTCGCGGCGTTTACGAAAAATTTGCTAGTGCCCGTCATGATGCAACTCAGGATTGAAATGACGCTAGTTTTCAGCGTCTTGCATGGTGGAGTTAGGTTATGGGTTTCGTTCAAAGCATAGCGGGGGGCGCGGATGTCGCCTTCTCGAATCCGAATGCTTTCTTCACGCTCGGTGTACGGTATGCGACGGGTCGCGATGTCGAGCATGATGTGATCGCGGCGCATAAGTGGTTCAATATCGCCGCATCGCTCGGCCACATTGAGGCGCGTGCGCACCGTAGCGATCTGGCGGATGAAATGACGGCGCGGGAGATTGCCGAAGCGCAACGACAGGCGCGGGTGTGGTTTGCCGGGCGTCAATCGAAGCCTGCGGCGGCACCATTAAAGCGGCCATCGCAGACAAGCGGGGCGGAGTTGCTGATGAAATCGCTCAAAGCCTACAAGCAGCAAAGCCGGGCCGTGTTCGACTGGTCGAACTAAGCTGTCAGCACTCTTTCAGGCCGGAGCCGATACAGCGCCACGTCTTTTTGGCAGCGTCGCCCACGGCCTGACCGCTGCTTTTTATCGCCTCGCCAACCGTTTGCCCGGCTTCGCCAATCTTCTCGCCCGCCTTTTTGACAGTCGCGCCGGACTGCTGCACCGTTTCCTTAGTGACGTCGACGAGCGTTGGCGCTTTCTCATTCGTTTCCGCCTGATGCGGCGACCCCGGTTCATTTTGCCGCGCGATGCCAGCGGTCTCGACATCATTCGCAATGTAAACTTTGGGCTGGCCCTCGCAGCTTTGCGTTTTCACGGCGGCGCAAGAAGCGTGATTATGCTCGTCCGCGATATGCTGCATGCAGAACATGGAGGATGCGCGCACAGAGCCGCCCGCCGCGTCCGACACGGAGCACGTATAGGTCTGATCCGGCCCCGAGCACACGACGCACACCGGCTCGGCCCCTGCGGCGGAGGCGAAGACTGTTGCGGCGAGTGCCGTATAAACAAAACGCATGACTGTTTTCATGCTGCACTTTAGCGCCCCCACACGCCGAGCGCCACCCGCATTCGCCGCTTGCGCTATATTCTTTAACTGAGGGCCGACGCTCCGTTCGGCTGCGGCGAGATTAGAAGCTCGGTATGATTAGAAATTATTCTGAATCTCACACTGCCAGTGCCGATGTTAACAATAAACTGAACCTCATCGCGTAGATCGTTGAGATCTAAGCTTTCGCCGTGAACTTCCACCAACACCTGTTCCACATTGAAAAAATCATTAATTATGAAAAAATCTGGATCGTCGCCTTTATTTACAATTCCATAATTTGGAAGAATTCTCCAAATCGTTATTCGTAAAGTATCCAAACGTTTTTTTAACTCAGGATCGTAATAGTTATAATTCCAAAGTTCGGCTAGTGAATTGACTCCAACGTTTGGAACCCACGTTTAACGGCGGCGATGATCTCATCGGGGTCTTTTTTCCAGATGAACGGTTTCGGCTCTTGATTATGCTCTTTCAAGAAGCGGTTGATCGCGGTT